>WNGI01000417.1_pt1 | contig 40283 bp, 28 predicted proteins | sample 5400621 | NCBI WGS metagenome assembly WNGI01 (sample SAMN13153374, study PRJNA577476) | soil metagenome | isolation source: 20 cm soil or saprolite under Garry oak tree replicate 1 | place: USA:California | collected 2016-06-15
CGCCCTGCCCCCCCGGCCAACCCCCCGGATCACGCGCCGGTTCCGCTTCGAGCGGCAGAATGGCCAGTGGGCCGTGAACGGGCGCTTCGTGGACTGCAACCAGATCCGCTTCACGGTGAACCGGAACTCGGCGGAGCGGTGGATCCTGCAGAACAACTCCGGGGGCTGGCAGCACCCGATCCACATTCACCTGGAGGAGTTCCAGATCGTCCGGCGCAACGGGCAGCTGATCCAGCCGGGGAACGTCGAATTCTCCCGGAAGGACGTCGCACCGTTGCGTTTTAACGAGCAGATCGAGCTGGTGATGCGCTTCCGGGACTTCCGCGGCGACTATCCGATGCACTGCCACAACACGATTCACGAGGATCACGCCATGATGCTGCTGTGGGCGGTGCAGGACGACGCAAACGACGACAATACCCGGCCGTAGCGGGACTCTGGAGCCGGGCGCCGGAAGCCTAGGGGGTCGGCCGGGGCCTGGGGCGCCAGCGGCGGCTCGACAGCGACGTCGGGCGCGGCGGGCCGTTGCGGCGACTTCGTCCCGACCGAACGCACGAGCGGCCAGCCGAGGGCGAGCGCGCACGGCGCTCCTCGCTGTAACCGGTCTGGCGCGACGTCCCCGTGCCGCACGACACGGAGGCATGCGACGTGAGCGAGTCGGCGAGAGCCTTCAGGCGGCGCACGCCGCATTCGCCGGCCTCGGGCCGCGCGGTCGCACGACGCGGATTCCGGCGGGCGTGCGGGCACGGGGTGGGCGCAGCGAGGCGCCCCACACCCATCCGACACTTCTTATCCGGCCGCTCGGATCGTCCCGAAGAGGCCGTGATTCTCGTCGTCGGGGCCGGCGGTGAAGAAGAGCGTGTCGGTCGGCCCGTTGTTCGCCGTTCCGTTGCCGAACTGGAGCGCCCAGAGGCCGTCGATCGTCAGCGCGCTGCCGTCCACAGTTCGCAGCTGGCCGCGCGGCTGGAAGCTCCCGTTCGGCTCGCGCTCGAAAGCCGTGATCCGACCGTCACCGAAGTTCCCGACGAGGAGATCGCCGCCGAAGCGCCCGAACGCGGCCGGCGCCATTGCGAGGCCCCAGGGCGAGTTCAGCTGCCCGCGGGTCGCCACGCGCCCGAGGAACGTCCCGCTCGTGTCGAACTCGTCCACGAAGCCGAGCCCCGGCCCCGCGACGTCGTCCTCCCGGTCGGCGTCCTGCTTCGCGTATGTGACGAAGATGTCGCCGCCGACGTTCTGGATTCCGAACGGCGCGAAGCCCGGCGGGATACTCGGATCGACGAACGCTCCGGGCAGATCCACCTGGCCGAAGCTCCCGTCGAAGACGTCGACCTGTCCATTGTGGAAATCGGTCGCGTACAGGCGGTCACCGGCGAGACGTACGATGGCTCGCCGGGTGGCCGGCGGGACCGCAAGTCAGGCAGCAACCCGGCGTTGCCGCTTCGCCGGATATCGCCTATCGATTGGCGAGCTCTGTGAAACATGTTATCGTCCGCCCGTGGCGACGATGACCGTCCGAGACGTGCGCCTCAAATGGCCGGAAGCCGAGCGCATCCTGGCGCACGAGGGGGAGATCGTCGTCACGCGGGATTCGAAGCCGGTGGCGCGCATTCTCCCCTATCGCGCGCCACGAACGGCGCCGCGAAAGCGATTCGATCCCAAGCAACATGCGGCGTGGCTGCGGCGATTCTGGAAGACCCAGCCGGCGCAGCCGCGGACCGACGACCTGCTGCGGCGCGAACGCGACGAGTAAACCGCGTTCGATGTGCCGATGCCCCTGTATCTCGATACCAGTTGTCTCCTGAAGGTGCTGTTCCCCGAACCCGAGACGGCACGGACACTCGAGCTGATCGCGAGCGAGGAACGCGTCATCGTGTCGTCGCTCGGGAAGATCGAGACCGTCACGCATCTGCATGGCCGGGTCGCCGGCGGCCATCTCACCCGAGCAACCGCGAAGCGACTGGCCCGGCGCCTCGATGCATTGCTGGAAACGGCTCCGTACGACTTGATGATCACTCCGGTCACGATCTACGACCTCGCGGCCGAACAGCTCGCGTCGTTCTCCCCAAGAGATTTCTGCCGCAGCCTCGACCGATTGCACCTTGCCACCATGGGAGCGCTCCACGTGCGTCGTCTGCTGACCAACGACGATGTCCAGGCGCGTGCCGCCGAACGCATGGGCTTCAGCGTGCTGCTCCCGCGTTGAGGACCGGGGGCGAGAGGTTGGGCCTGGGGTAGCGGCTCGGGCCTAGCCGGTCTCGAGAGGTCCAGCGTCGGATAACGAGGATTGAGTATCGCCCCGCCGTCGCCGCGCCGCGCGCCGCGCGCTTGGCGACCGCCGTCGGCGTCGCGCAGTCTTCCTCCCTTTGCCGCGCCCGGATTCCCCGGGCGCCGAAAGGAGAGAGAGAGCTGCGTGACCGGATGGAGTCCGATCTGCGACTGCGGCGTCCTCCTCGATGGCTCGGCCAGGTGGGCAGCTATGCCAGCGGCTACACGCCCGAGGGGGGGCTCGGCATCGGCGGGTGGTCGTGCACCAAACCGCGGGAGGCTGAGTAGCGCGGTCACGGGAACGCCGCGCCCGACCACAAACGCGTTATTGTCACCGCGGACGGGCGCTGGTACCGCTCGGGCGCGCGCACAAGGAGGAACGGCACATGGTCCCGCGTGCTCTCGCCACCGTCCTGCTCCTCGTGGCCGCCGCTCCCGCCGGCGGCGGGTCGTTCGCCAACTTCGAGAGCGGGCATGCCCGGCCCCTCGCGCTCTCGCCGGGCGGCGACCGCCTCTTCGCGCTGAACACGCCGGACAATCGCCTGACGATCTACACGATCGGCGCAAGCGGGCTTTCGCTCGCGGCGGAGGTCCCGGTCGGCCTCGAGCCGGTGGCGGTCGCCGCGCGCACGAACCTCGCCGGGCAGACCGAGGTCTGGGTGGTGAATCACCTCTCCGACAGCGTCAGCGTCGTCGAGATCGACCCGTCGGACGTGACGCGCTCCCGCGTCGCGCGCACGCTGGCCGTGGGCGACGAGCCGCGCGACATCGTCTTCGCGGGCAGCGGCCATGCCCGTGCCTTCGTCACCGCGGCGCGGCGCGGACAGAACCGCTTCGCGGCCGACCCGGCCGGCGGGCCGCAGCTCACTGCGCCCGGCGTCGGCCGTGCCGATGTGTGGGTGTTCGACGCCGACGGGGCCGGGGACACGCCGCTCGCGATCGTGCAGCTCTTCGGCGACACGCCGCGGGCGCTCGCGGCGAGCCCCGACGGCTCGGTCGTGTACGCGGCGGCGCTCGACTCCGGCAACCGCACCACGGCGATCACCGAGCAGGTGGTGAGCGCGAACGGCGGACTGCCGCCTCCGCCGCCCGGCTCGACGCCCGGCGCCCCGAGCACCGGCCTCATCGTGCGGTTCGACCCGGCGACCGGCCACTGGGAGGACGAGATCGGCCGCAACTGGAGCGCCTCGGTGGCCTTCGCGTTGCCGGACGACGACGTGTTCGTGCTCGACGCCGATGCCACGCCGCCCGCATCGACGGGGGTCGTGACTGGCGTCGGGACCGTGCTCTTCAACATGGCCGTCCGCCCGACCAACGGCAAGCTCTACGTCGCGAACACCGACGCGCGCAACGACGTCCGCTTCGAGCCGATGGTGCGCGGGCAGATCGACCGGAGCCTCGCCTTCCCGATGGACATGGCGTTCTCCGCCGACGGGCAGACGCTCTTCGTGGTCGCGTTCGGCTCGGCGAAGGTCGGGGCGCTCCGGGCGGACGACCTCGAGGCGGGGGTCATCACGGCAGCGCAGCTACCCGTCGGCCAGGGGCCGAGCGGCATCGTCCTCGACGCGGCTCGCGACCGGCTCTACGTCATGAACCGGATCGACGGCACGATCTCGATCGTCGCGAACGCGAGCAACGCCGCGACGCGCGCGGTGACCGGGACCGTGCCGCTGCGCTTCGACCCGTCGCCGCCCGCGGCGCGCACGGGGCGCATCTTCCTCTACGATGCGCGGCGCTCGGCGCATGGTGATTCGGCCTGCGCGAGCTGCCACATCTTCGGCGATTTCGACGGCCTGGCCTGGGATCTCGGCGACCCGTTCGGGACCGTGGTGAGCAATCCGAACCCCTTCCGCGTCCCGCCCCCGGGCGGGAACCCGAGCTTTCACCCGATGAAGGGCCCGATGACGACACAGAGCCTCCGCGGGCTCGCCGATCCGGCCGGCCCCATGCACTGGCGCGGCGACCGCACGGGCGGGAGCGACCCCGGGGGGGACGCGCTCGCCGAGGACCAGGCCTTCAAGAAGTTCAACCCGGCGTTCGTCGGCCTCCTCGGCGCGGCGAGCCAGCTCTCGGCGAGCGACATGCAGGCGTTCACCGACTTCATCCTCACCGTCCGCTACCCGCCCAACCCGATCCGCGCCCTCGACGGCAGCCTGAACGCGACCCAGGCGAGCGGCCAGAGCATCTTCCTGAACTCACCCATCGACGCGTCGGTGCTGCAGTGCGCGTTCTGTCACCGGACGGCGATCGGCACCGACGGCTTCTCGTCGTTCGAGGGCGAGCCGCAGGAGTTCAAGATCGCCCACCTGCGAAACCTCTATCAGAAGGTCGGCATGTTCGGTGTCCCCCCGGGCGCCCAGGCGCCGGCGACTGGCTTCCTCGGCGACCAGGTGCGCGGCTTCGGCTTCCTCCACGACGGCAGCGTCGACACGGTCTTCGACTTTCTGCACGCGAGCGTCTTCAACTTCGGCAGCAACCCCGACACGAAGCGCCGGCAGGTCGAGGCGTTCCTGATGGCCTTCGACACGGGCCTCGCGCCGATCGTCGGCCAGCAGATATCGGCGACGCCGACGACCTTCGCCGATCCGACGGTGACCGCGCGCGTCAACCTCATGATCGCGCGCGCCAACGCGGGCGACTGCGACCTGGTCGTGAAGGGCATCCGCGCCGGGGAGGCGCGCGGCTGGCTCTACCAGCCGAGCGCGGGACAGTTCGAGAGCGACCGCGCGAGCGAGCCTCTGCTCACCGAGGCAACCCTGCGCGGGCAGGCTGCGACCGCCGGCCAGGAGCTGACGTACACCGCGGTGCCGCCCGGAAGCGGCGCGCGGATCGGGGTCGACCGCGACGAGGACGGCTTCCTCGACCGGACGGAGCTGGACGCGGGCTCGGACCCGGCGAACGCGGCGAGCGTGCCGGCGTCCGGCAGCACGACGACTACGGTGACGACGACGACCACGACGACCTCCTCGACGCCGAGCACCACCACGGTGACGACCTCGACGACGAGCACCACCACGACGACGCGCCCCTGCCACGGGCGGAAGTGCTTTCGCTGACGCAGCCGACACCTGACGTGGGGCGAACAGGCCGCTGTGGCGGATTTTCACGAATCCCCAGGTGTGGAGCACGGCCGTGATGCCGAGCTCGGCGCCGAGCCGCTTCGGATCGTGTCCGAGGGTGAGGAGTGTCTGGGCCGCGGCTCACAGGAGAAGCGCAAACACCTGCCGCCGGGAGCGAGGGTGAGCGATCGCAGGGCGGGCGGCCGCTCCACGCCGCCCTAGCGGGATTCAAGTTCGCTCCGGAGCCCGCATATAGCGCGCGCCGCAAGCGGCATCCGCGCGGTCCTCGCGCATGACTGCTACCTCTTCGGATGGAGGCGCGCGGCCGAGCAGTTATAGCCTGATCAGCGGACGGGCAGGTCCAGCGCGACGCTCTGGTAGGTGATCGCCGACGCGAGGTTGTCGGCTCGCAGGTACGGCGCATCGTTCTGGACCGCTTCGAGCCGGATCGTGTGGCCGGCACGGAAGACCCAGCCGCTGCGGGGAACCATCCCGTCGCGCCGGTGGTTCTGATGAGGTGGGCTACCAGTTTCCCGCGCAATGCCGTGTCGCGGCCAGACGGCACGGTCCCGCCCGCCACTCCTCCGTTCTTCGTACGTCTCGCGCATCGAGGTGGCCGGCGCATGTGTCCGGGCGGCGGCGAGGACCGTCGGGGCCGCCCACCCGCCAGCTCCGGGCCACGTAGGGGTTCATCCTCCACCGCGATCAACGACTGTCACATTTTGATGTCTAGCTAGCTGATAGCCTGCGCCTGCACCGCAGAACGCACGTACAACCGCAAAGCATACGCAACGAAAACGTCGCATGGCGGCAGATCGTGCAACGGTACCCGTCGCGCCTTGCCGTGCGGCTGCGGCTTTGCCGTGGCGTGACCTTTGCTCGTCGCCCAGGCTCGTGATGCGGCTGATGGCGAGCACACCCGGTCACAGGTTCGCACCGGGATCTGTAAGCACGTCGCGCGCGCCGACCGGCCCACCCGGTCGTGGGGCGTGCGAGGAACCTAAGCAAGGGGGGAGCAAATGTTGACGATCGTACACGTCCACCGTCGCCGGGTGTCTGCCCGCTTGGCGCTCGCATTCGGCATCTGGTGCGCGGCCGCAGCGATTCTCCTCGGAGTGGCGACGAGCCCGACACCGTCGTTGGCGGCCGTCCAGTGCACCCCCGACCTCCAGGGTGCGATGGACGAGCCCGGCCAGAAGGACCTGACGAGGTTTTGCTTCGATTCCGTTGCTTCCGCCCCCTTCGACTTCGTCGTCAGCTGGAACTGGGACAACGCCACCTTCGCGGGAAACAACAGTGGCGATGCCTGCGCCCTCTTCGACACCGACATGGACGGCAACGCCAACTTCGCACTCTGCGTCACGGTGAAAGGTGACCCGTCGGCCCTGGACTCCGTTCGGAGGTTCAGCTGCGCGAACGATCGACCGGACCGCTGCACGAGCTCGGTGCTGCTGCCAACCGGCAGCTCGACGTGCACCGCCGCAGCGGTGAGCAATTCAAACCCCTTCGACGGCGGATCCGATACGGTGGCCACATGTTCCGTCGACCTCGACGACTTCGGTGGTGCGGAGGTCGCGAATCTCCTCGACGCATGCTCGTACCCGTCGCAGCAGCCGAACTCGGATCCCTCCGACTGCATCATCACCAAGCAGTGCTCCACCGCGGCACAGTGCGACGACGACAACCCCTGCACTATGAACACCTGCAGCAATGGCTTCTGCACTTTCCCGCCGGCGCCACAAGGCGTCACCTGCCGCGCCGCCACGGGCGGCTGCGATCTGGCCGAGGTGTGCAACGGCATGTCCAACCTCTGCCCCGCGGATCAGAAGAGCACAGACGTGTGTCGCCCCGCGGCGGGCGCCTGCGACGTGGCCGAGAGCTGTGATGGGGTCCAGGACGACTGTCCGGCGGACGCCTTCGCGCCGAGCAGCACGCTCTGCCGGCCCGCGGCCGGCGCGTGCGACGTGGACGACTTCTGCACCGGCACGGGCCCCGGCTGCCCCGCCGACGCCAAGAGCACGGCCGCGTGCCGGTCCGCCGCAGGCCCGTGCGACACGGCCGAGAGCTGTGACGGGGTCCACGACGACTGTCCGGCGGACGCCTTCGCGCCGAGCAGCACGCTCTGCCGGCCCGCGGCCGGCGCGTGCGACGTGGACGACTTCTGCACCGGGACGGGCCCGGACTGCCCCGCCGATGCCAAGAGCACGGCTGAGTGCCGGTCCACGGCCGGCCCCTGCGACGACGAGGAGCGTTGCGACGGGGTGCACGACGAGTGCCCCGAGGACGAGTTCAAGCCCGCGACCACCGTGTGCCGGCCGGCGGCTGGCGAGTGCGACATCGCCGAGCAGTGCACCGGCGCGGGCCCCGACTGCCCCGCCGACGCCAAGAGCACGGCCGAATGCCGGTCCGCGGCCGGCCTCTGCGACGACGAGGAGCGTTGCGACGGGGTGCACAACGAGTGCCCCGCCGACGGCTTCAAGCCCGCGACCACCGTGTGCCGCCCCGCGGCCGGCGAGTGCGACATCGCCGAGCAGTGCACCGGCGCGCGCCCGGACTGCCCCGCCGACGCCAAGAGCACGGCCGAATGCCGATCGGCAGCCGGTCCCTGCGACGACGACGAGCGATGCGACGGTGTACACGATGACTGCCCCGAAGACGAGTTCAAGCCCGCCACTACCGTGTGCCGTGCCGCGGCCGGCGACTGCGACATCGCCGAGCAGTGCACCGGCACGCGCTCGGACTGCCCCGCCGACGCCAAGAGCACGGCGGTCTGCCGGTCGTCGGCCGGCCCCTGCGACGACGCCGAGCTTTGCGACGGTGTGCACAACGGGTGCCCCGCCGACGGCTTCAAGCCCGCCACTACCGTGTGCCGCCCCGCGGCCGGGGACTGCGACATCGCCGAGACGTGCACCGGCACGCGCCCGGACTGCCCTGGCGACACCAAGAGCACGGCCGTATGCCGGCCCGCCGCAGGCCCCTGCGACACGCCCGAGAGCTGTGATGGTGTCCACGACGACTGTCCAGCGGACGCCGCCGAGCCGCAGGACGCCTGCAACGACTGCGGCAGCGCGATCGACGAGCCCTGCGCGGTGACCGTCACGGCGCGCAACGCCGCGCCCAGGGTCTTTGACGACCTGCAACAGGCCATCAACAGCGCGCCGAACGGTGCCACGATCACCGTCAGGGGACGCTGCGCGGGGCCGGTCTCGATCGTGCGACGATCGAATCTCACGATCACGGGCATCGCTCCTGCCGACACTCCCACCGGGTGTCCGGCCGAAGGCCTACGCCCTGGCGACCTGAGCTCCACCGTCACCTCGGCCAGCGACGATGCCATCGACGTCCTGATGTCGACGAACATACGCGTCATGTTCCTGAACGTCGTCGATGCGCCCAGTGATGGTATCGAATTCCGGGACGCGTCGAAGGGCACTGCGTTCTGCAATTGCTTCGCGCGCAACTTCGAGGGTGTCGAGTTGGATGGCGCCTCGTCCACCGTCGTCCAGCAGAATCTGGTGAAGGACAACGTTTCGGACGGGATACTGGTCCAGAGGATGTCCAAGCCAGCGACCAAGAATCAGATCAACGCGAATACGGTCGTCGCGAACGGCAAGGACGGGATTCGCGTCGAGACGCTGAGTACCGGCAACACGTTCGCCGCGAACCTGCTTGTGGGCAACGCCGACGACGGCATCGAGCTCGCCGATTCACCCCGGAACAAGGTGACCTCGAACAGGGCCGAAGCGAACGGTGATGGTGGCGTTCAGCTCCGAGCGGCGACTCGCAATCTGGTCGACAAGAACATGATCAGTGGCAACGGGGATGGGCTGGTGAACATCCTCGACTGCGTGTCGGGCAGCCGGAACACCGGCAGCAATGTGTCACCGGCCTGCCGGTGACACGTTGGGCCACGCGCCGGTTTAGCCGCACCACCGGCCGCGTGAAGAACTGGGAGAGGTCGGCCACGCGCAACGGGAATGCGAAACACCACGTTACGACGAGAACCGCCGTGAGCCCGGAGCGCGACGCCGCGGGCCGACCGTCCTTGCACGCCGGCGCGACCGCGCGGTAACGTCCGCCGGTCATGCGGTCGCCTCGCCGGGCTCTCTGAGGCATGCGGGTCCGCGGCCGGTGGCATCTCGCCATCGCGGGCGTGGTTGCCCTGGCCACCGTCGTCGTCTTCGTCCCGGTCCTTCGGCACGGCTTCGTCAACTGCTCCACGCGACGAGCGCCGCGCTCCTCTTCGAGGTGCTCGCAGGCATGACCGGGACCCCGTGGCGGAGCGCGTTCGTCGCCGCGGTATTCGCGCTGCACCCGCTCCGGGTCGAGTCCGTCGCGTGGGTCTCGGAGCGGAAGGACGTGCTGGCCGGCTTGTTCTGGATGCTCGCGCTCGCGGCGTACGCGCGTTACGCGCGACGGCACGGCGCGGCGGACTACGTCCTCGTCGTCGCCGCCTTCGTCCTGGGGCTCCTCGCGAAGCCGATGGTGGTGACGCTGCCGGTGGTTCTGCTCCTCCTCGACGTCTGGCCGCTCCGCCGGCCGTGGAGCATCGCGCTCGTGTGGGAGAAGCTGCCGCTCGTCCTGCTCGCGGCGGCCGCGAGCGCGCTCACGGTCGTGGCCCAGCGCGGCGCGGGCGCCATGGCCTCGCTCGAGTCCCTGCCGCTGGCGGCGCGAATGGCGGAGGCGGTCGTCGCCTTCCGGGCCTACCTGGAGAAGACGTTCTGGCCGGCGCGGCTCGCGGTGTTCTATCCGCACCGGCCGCTGCCGATTGGGGAGGTCGCGGCCTCCTGCGTCGTGCTCCTCGTCGTCTCGGCGCTCGCGATCCGCGAGCGCCGACGCCACCCCTGGTTGCTCGTGGGGTGGCTCTGGTACCTCGTCACGCTCCTGCCGGTCATCGGGCTCGTCAAGGTGGGCGAGCAGGCCATGGCCGATCGCTTCACCTACCTGCCGCAGATCGGCGTGCTCATCATGGTCACGTGGACCGCGGCGGAGATGGTCGGCTCGCGTGCCGTTCTCGGCGCGACGGCCGTCGCGGCGGTGGCGGGTTGCGTCGCGCTCACGACCCGGCAGCTCGAGGTGTGGCGCGACAGCGTGTCGCTGTTCGCGCATGCGACGGCCGCGACGCGCGACAACTACGTCGCCGAGGGGAACCTCGGCGCCGCGCTCCTCGACCAGGGGCGCCGCGCCGACGCCGTCGTTCACCTCCGGCACGCGGCGACGATCAATCCGGGCTACGCCAAGGTGCGCGTGAGCCTCGGGAAGGCGCTCGCCGAAAGCGGCGACCCCGTGGGCGCGCTCCACGAGTACGCCGACGCGATCCGGCTCGACCCGAACACCCCCGCCGCACACTACAACCTCGGGCTCCTGCTCGCGGAGCAGGGACGGCTGGACGACGCCACCGCCGAGTACCGCGAGGCCCTCCGCCTCGATCCGGAGTACGCGAAGGCGCACCACAACCTGGGCGCCGCGCTCGCCGCCCAGGGCCGTTTCGAGGAGGCGGTCGCCGAGTACCGGCAGGCGCTCGCGCTGGCACCCGATCGCGGGGTCACGCACGGCAACCTCGCGATCGCGCTCGAGCGCCTCGGCCGCTCCGCGGAGGCGGTGGCGGAGTACCGTGAGGCCGTGCGGCTCATGCCCGCCGATCCGACGGCGCACTTCAATCTCGCCGGCGGTCTCGCGGGCGCGGGGCATTTGGGCGAGGCCGTCGCCGAGCTGCACCAGGCCCTGCGCCTCAGGCCGGACTGGCCGGAAGCGCGCGCCGCGCTGGCGGAGGTGGAGGCCCAGCGGGCGCCTTGATCCGTCGTTCACCCCTCGCGCGGGGGCGGGAGCAGCACGTCGGGCTCCGGGAACGCGGGACCGGACGCCCGGTCGACGTAGCCCAGGCTCTCGAGCTTCAAGCGGACGTTCAGCGGGAGCGGCGACGTGTGCCGCCGCCGGAGTGTCGCGAGCTCCGTGTACTCGCGCCGGAACGCGTCGAGCGCGGCGCGCACCGAGGGGTCCGTGAATCGCATGGAATGGCCGTCGCCCGGCTCGCCCGGAGCGCGCTGGACGTCGATCCATCTCACCTCCTCGCGCGCGTACTGCGCCGCGGCCTCGGCCTGAAACGCCGCCTTGACGTCCGGCGCGACACCCGCCGGAAACTGCGGCCACATGCGGGTGCGGGTGATCTTGATCGCGCCCCTCCGGAAGGCGTCCTGCACCATGACGTCCCGGATCGTCACGTGCGCGGCGGCGTCGACCTCGACGTCGCCGGCGAACATCATGACGAGGCGGTAGAGCACCTCGCGCGTGCCGGGATCGGCGGCGCCGCGAATAAGCGGCAGGAAGCTCGACGCGCCCCGCGTCGGCGCCGGCGAGAGGCCGAGGATGTCCAGCACCGTGGGGAGCAGGTCGGTGAGCGACACGGGCCCGTGGACCGCCGCACCGGCCGGGAGGACGCGGGGCAGCCGGAGCAGCATCGGCACCCGCACGGCCTCCTCGTAGAGCGTGTGGCGATGGCCGATGTTCCCGTGGTCGAAGAACTCCTCGCCGTGATCGGACACGACGATCACCAGCGTCTTCTCGGCAAGCCCGGACGCCTCGAGCGCGTGCATGATGGCGCCGACGTGTGCGTCGACCCACGCGACCTCGCCCTCGTAGAGCGCGATGACATGATCGAGGTCGCGGTCGCCGATCGCGCGGATGAAACCGCCGGGCCGGCTCGGATCCGGCCCACCGACCCATTCGCCCGACAGGCACTCTTTGCCGGTGGCGGCGCCCGTGTAGTCCGGATCGAACCGCGTGTCGTACGGCGGCGGCGGGACGTAGTCGCAGTGCGCGTCGAAGAAATGCGCGAAGACGAACCACGGGCGCCCGTCGCGCGCGAACGCCTCGATCTGCGACGTGACCGCCGCGGTCACCTGATCGGACGTGACGGCGGTCTCGGAGCTCCGGTTGAGCTCCTGGTCGATGGCGACCTCGGCGAGCTTCAGCTCGTCGTAACGCTGCCAGTCCTGGGCGGCCGCGGCCGTCTCGACCTTCGCCCGCGCCTCGAGGGCCCGCGCCGCCGCGGCGACGACGTCGGGACCGTACACCGCCTGGTACGAGTCGAAGCCCCGCCCGAAGCCCCAGTGCGGCTCGAGATACGGCGCGGAGTAGATGCCCGCCGTGTGGTAGCCGTGCTCCTTCAGGATCTCGGCCATGGTGCGCGACGACGCGTCGAGCGTGCCGACCTCGGTCTCGACGCCGTGAACGAGCGGGGGCTGGCCCGTCAGCATCGAGAGGTGGGACGGAAGCGTCCACGAGCTCGGCGCGTAGGCGTCCACCATGCGGACGCCCTCGCGCGCAAGCTGGTCGAGCGCGGGACTGGGCGACGTGTCGGGCGCGCGGCGGGGCCGATGCCCGTAGCAGCCGAGCACGTCCTGTCTGACCGTGTCGAGGGAGATCAGGAGCACGTTGTACGACGCCGTCCGCGGCGCGCGCGCGCAGGAAACGGCGACCGCGATCACGAACAACGCGGCGACGGCGAAGCGAAACATCGATGGCACGTTCGGCGTCGGCATCCTGCGGCGACCCATAGGCGTTTTGCCGCCTTCCGGCCACAGCTTGCCGCAGCCAATGGCGCGGTGCTAACGAGCGCGCCGCGTGCGGGCACCGGACATCCGGCAGCGGCCGCCTCTCGGCGCCTGGGTTGCGATCGGCACGCTCGCCGCTCGGCGCTCGCCAATCTCGCCACCGCCCTCGGCGGGGCGGGTCAGGACGACGAGGCCATCGCGATCTGGAAGCAGCTCATCGCGATCGCACCGGAGTCGGAGCGGGCCATCCTCGAACAGCGGCTCAGCGAGTATCGCCACCGCGCAGATGCGCAGCAGCGCGCGCCGTGAAGCCCCTCAATTGACAGTGCGCGCACGGCGGCCATATCCTTCGCGCCGGCTCGGTGCCGTGACGCGACGATTGGCGAAGTTCCAGCCGCACGAGTCTCTTCCCGATCGCGCCCCGGCCACCGCCCTCCCGTTCGTGGTGAAGCCGCTCGAGCGCATCGCGGCGCCGTCACACGAGGACTTCGTGAAGCGCTTCGTGCGTCCCCGCCGTCCCGTCGTCGTGACGGGTCTCACCGGAGGGTGGCTGGCCCCGGAGCGGTGGACCCTCGTCCGGATGGCGCACGAGTACGGCGACGCGCGTGTGGTGGCTGCCGTGCTCAGCGAGGGAACATTGCTAGACGACCCGACGAGCGGCGTCGTGTTTCGTCGCATCCTGGTCCGCGACTTCATCGAGTCCTTCAGCGCAGCCGGCTCGGCGGCCCACTATGTCATGGCGCCGACGTCGAACTTCCCTGCGAGCTTCCAGCGCGACTACCAGGTCCCGCCGTACTGCGCGGGGGCAGCGCACCTGCGAGCGAAGGTGTGGATCGGCAAGGCCGGTACGGTGACACCGATCCACCGCGACGTCCCCCACAACCTCCACGTCCATCTCACGGGCCGCAAGCGCTGGCTGCTCTTTCCCCCGGGACACGGGTCGCGGATGTACTCGCGCGGCCTGCTCTCGGGCATGCCCAACTTCTCGCGCATCGATCCGGAGCGACCCGATTACGGCCGGTTTCCCCGGTTCCGTGGCCTAACGGCGCTCGGCGGCGGCGTCGAGCCCAGCGAGACCCTGTTCATCCCTCGTGGCTGGTGGCACCACACCCGTACCCTCGAGGACGCGGTCTCGATGAACTTCTGGTGGGGCGGGCAGCTCGTTCACCTCACGTCTCTCGCGTCGACGCTCTTCAAGCGCGCGTGCCGGATTCGCCGCGACGAGTGGGCCGAGTAGAAATTTCATTGACTCCCGCACGCCGTGCCGTGGTAGAACCACGCGGATGGCCGCCCCCGAGGCCCACGCGGCGTACGGACCGTCACCCTACGCGGCGACCGTCCAGACCGCCCCGGTCGCCGCGGCGCTCCCTCGCGTCCTCGCCGAACTCTCGCGGGCCGTTCTCGCCTCGACCGTCCATCGGATCCGCCGCGGCGAGGGAGCTCTCCTGGCGGTAAACCTCTCGCTGATCGTGCATCAGAGCGCGAGTCTCTCCCGGATCGTCGCGCAGACCGTGGTCTCGGTGCTCGCCATCGGCGCGATGTACGCGTTCAACGACCTGTACGACGCCCCATGCGACTGGAACAACCCGAAGAAGGACCGGGCACTGATCAAGCTCTACGTCGAGCACCGGCGCGCAGGTATCCTTGCCGCCTTCGTGCTGCAGGTCGTGACGTTGTTCATCGCCTTCATGGCGCTCGGCAGCGTGGCGGGCGGAGCCGTGCTCGCCGTGATGATCGTGAACCTGCTGTACTCGATCGTCTTCAAGGGCGTGCCGGTGGCCGATGTCGCGTGGGTCTGGCTCTGGGGCACGCTCTACGCGAGCATCGTGGGCGGGCCCCTGCGGCTCCTCGTGCTCGTCGGTCTCATGACCGCGGTCTGCCATCTGTTCCAGGCGCTCGACGACCGCGTCCCGGACGCGGCGAGCGGGGTCCGGACGACTGCCGTCCGCTCCCCGGTACTCGCCCGGAACGTCCTCATCGTCCTCTCGGTGCTGGTGTCGATCACGTTGCGTGGCCCGATCGGGGCGACGGCCGCCCTGACCGCGTTCACACCGCTGGCCCTCTTCTTCGCGGTCGCCAATCCGGGAATCGCCTGGCTGCTCACGAAGGCCTACTTCGGCCTCGTCTGGCTCTATCTCCTGGGACTGCCCGGTGCGGCTGGCTGACAAGCTCGCGCTCGGCTACGCCTACGGGACCAGCCTCCTCGCCTACATGGTCGACGGCCCACCGCGGCCGTTCTCGGCGACATTCGCCGTCACGAACCGGTGCAATCTCCGGTGCTCCTACTGCAACTGTCCCCTCATCGACCCGACGAACCTCGATCTTCCTCGCATAGAAGTCCTGTTCGACCGGCTCCGGGAGATGGGCGTCCGCCGGCTCGGGCTCGCCGGCGGCGAGCCGATGATGCGTCGCGACCTCGGCGACATCATCGCGCTGGCGAAGGAGCGGGGATTCTGGGTCAGCGTGAACTCGAATCTCACCCTGTTCGCTCGGCACCCCGAACGACTCGAGCGCGCGGACCTCGTCTACACGAGTCTCGACGGCGACGAGACTTCGCACGTTGCGGCGCGCGGCGAGGGATCGTACGACGGCATCCTGGCGGCGATCACCCGGCTGGTTGCCGACGGCAAGCCCCTGATCGCGATCTGCGTCGTGACCGAGCACAGCCTCGGGCATGTCGACGCGCTCCTGCGGCTGGCCGAGTCGATCGGCTTCCGGATGCACTTCCAGCCGCAGTGCGTGGACACGGACGTGGTGCGTGGGACCGTCTCTTCCTCGGTCTCGAACGACCAGTTCCGTTCTTTCTGGCGGGGGCTCATCGAGGAGAAGCGGAAGGGACGCCCGATCGTCAGCTCGTCCCCGTATCTCGAGTTCCTGTCGCGATGGGAGGACTTTTCCATCTCGGCGTACTATGCGCCCGGGGTGCGCTGCGCGGCCGGCCGGGGTTTCCTGTACATCGATCCGCTGGGCAAGGCGTACCCGTGCGTGTACGTCAAGGGAAAGACCACGCCGGTCGACCTCCTCGCGCATGGCTGGCGGGAGGCGTGGAATCGCGAGACCCCGTGCACGCGGTGCACCGTCGGCCCGATGCTCGAGTTCAACCTCCTGTTCGAGCGACCCCTCTCGGCGGCCGTCGAGAGTATCCACGCGTACGCCTGAGTCGTCCCGGGCGGTCGGGCCGGATTTGATCCGGCGACACGCGGTGAGCGATAAGCGAAACGGCGCGTGCGACCATCCATTCAACTGGGCGACAGCCCGCTCCGGGTGATTCCCCTCGGCATCGGCTGCTGGGCTTGGGGTGACCAGCGCTACTGGCGCTATGGCCAGGACCACGGCCCCAAGGACGTGGTCAGTGCGTTCAAGGCCTGCTTGGAGGCAGGTCTCGACTTGTTCGATACCGCCGAGGCGTATGGCTGGGGCAAAGGAGAGCAGCTCCTTGGCGCCCTCGCGCGCAGATGTCGTCGGTCGCTGACGATCGCGACCAAGTATGCACCGCTCGCGGGCCGCGGCGGACCAGCCGCAATTCGCAAGGCACTCGCCGGAAGCCTGAAGCGGCTCGGGCTTCCCGCTGTCGATCTTTATCAGCTCCACTGGGCAGACAGGGACGAGGCTCCCATCGGCCCGGTCATGGATGTCCTGGCCGAAGCGGTTCACAGGGGGCGGATCCGGGCCGTGGGTGTCAGTAACTTCCGCGCGGGCGAGATGCGTGAGGCGCGTGCGGCGCTGGCGCGACACGGCGTGCCGCTGGCGACCAATCAGGTTCGCTATTCGTTGCTTCATCGGGCTCCGGAAGTGGACGGGGTGCTGGACGCCTGTCACGAGCTGAACGTGACGCTGCTCGCCTATAGCCCGCTCGAACAGGGGCTCCTCACCGGCAAGTACTCACCCGAGACGCTGCCTCGTGGGCCGCGCGCCGAGGCGGACTGGTTTTCGCCTGCCAACGTCGCCGCTGCGCAGCCACTGATCGCCTCACTGCGCACGATTGCGGAGGCGCACGCGGTCGACGCGGCTGCGGTGGCACTCGCGTGGTTGCTGGCGCAACCCGACGTCGTTCCGCTGGCCGGTGTAAAAACGGGCCCGCAGGCGGCGCGCAACGCAAAGGCGCTCGGCGTGACGCTGAGTGAATCGGAAATTGCCGCCCTGGACCGCTTGAGCCAACGCTGCCGCGTGGTGCAGGAGTAGACTGTGAGCGCCCGCGTCCCGTCTGCACTCGAGGTGGCCGCTGAGCAGCGGCGACGCTGGGCGCCAATCGTCTTTGCGATCGGCGTCGCGATGATCGGGTTCGCCTGGCTCAATCATCTGAATCCGCCGGTGCTTCTCAACGACGATTCGATCCGCAACCAGTTGTTGGCGCGTGACTGCACCGATCTCGGCCGCTGCCATCTGGTCGGCGAGGCGGCTTCACTGCGCGGCTTTTACCAAGGAGTCCTCTGGCCGGATCTGTTGATCGCCATACGACTGGTCGGCGGTGACACGACGACGGAACGTACCGTGGTGCTCGCGCTCATGGCGGCCAGCGTCGCCACGGTCTTCGTCGTCGTCTGGCACTGGCTGCGACCTTCCGTCGCGCTGCCGGCAGCGCTCATTCTCATCGGGGTGCTGAGCCATGATTTGTCTGCCAGCGCGTTGGTTGATCAGGGCGGGACGGTGTTGCCGGATGTCCTGGCGGGGGCCGGCCTTCTCTGCTTCGGACTCTCGGGGCAGTCCCGATTCCTCATCGTCGCCGCCTTTGCGGTTGGTGCTGCGATCAACGTCCATATCGCGGCGTTCAGTCTGGTCGTCCCGCTCGTGATGATGGCGGCGTTGGCGGGGCGGCGACCGTGGTACGAGATCACCGTCGCGGTTGCCGTCTTCGTCGCCACTTACCTCGTCAGTTCGAGCGCGGCCCTGCGCGCCAACGTCATGGCACTCACGGAGCGCGGGCGAATCACCTTCGGGCTCATGGGCGGCACGATCGTCACCTTCGTCTGTGCCTGCCTCGGCGCTCGGTTTCAGCGGCTGTCATGGACTGCGCGCGCCTTCCTGACAGGAGTCATCCTCATCCTGCCATTCGTGTCGGTGTCACTCTGGTTGTTGCTCGTCGAACAGCATCACTTTAACCCCTACTACGTGCATCCGGTCGTGGCACCGGCTGCGGTGTTCGTTGCGGGCCTCTTCGCGGTCCCCTTCGAGCTCGGCGCTCGACGCATCGGCATGCTGCGATGGCTCCCGACCGTGGCGTCGCTCGCCCTGATCGGACGCGTAGCGTTGCACGACCGGTCGCCGATCGTTTCGTTGCCGGCTCCGGGTTTGAACTCGTGGAACCTCGCAGAAGCGCAAGCGATCACCGACCGGATTGTGCGGCGTGGTTGGAGTTACGAGGATCTAGTCTTTCACCTGCAGGGCAACGCCTGCCGTGAATTACTCGTTCAAATGTCCGTCGACGCGCCGGCGCCGGGTCCGCCACTGAGCGATCACCGGCGCCAGCTCCAGGTCATGAAGTTACCGCGTGCAGCGCTGCCGGAGCTGGCGGACGCGAATGAAGTCGTTTCTTTGGGACCGACGACGGTGGCCGTCGTGCGCGACATCGATTCGTGGTTGGCGCCGGAATCATTGACCGCGTGTCGCGTTCCCGTCGCTTCGCCGTCACCAACATCCTGTGCGCCCGCGCTCGTTCGCCCGGCGGCGACGCGCGCCCCGGAACGCTTCCTCTTCGTCACCCGATCCTATCCAGAGGTGCACTTTCTCGACCTCCAGCGGCCGTATATTTCCCGCTTTGAGATTCCGTTGCGGCCGATCGCTGGCGAGAGTCGCGATCTGGTGGTGACCGACCGCGCCGTAGGCGATTGTGGATGGCACATTGTGAAGGTCGAGGGAGTGCGCGTCGAAGGGAGATTGCCGGCGCGGCGGGTGCGGCTGCACGCCGCTGACGCTACCGCGGGCGTATTGGTGATCGAGAAGCCATTCGGTACGCAGAACTGCCAGACGGATCAGCCCGCTGACATGCGTTATCCGCCCTGTGTGTTCGAGGCACGGCCAGACGATCCGCTAGCGATGTTCGCCGAGACGAGCTGATGTCCAGAGTTGCCCGAGTCGCTCTTTGCCTCGGCGCAATGGTGTGCAGCCTATCGGCCGCCGCTCAAGACCTATCCCTCACCAGAGACTGCGAAGTCGGTTTTCGACAATTCATCAATTTGGCAGAAGCGGGTCGGCTCGGAACCGATGTGAGCGATGCCAACGTCGCGATCGCCGACAATCAGGTTCGCGTCGAACTGGTGCGCGCCGGCGCGCCGAACAAGCTGTTGTTTCTCACGCGCAAGCGCTCACTCGAGTCGCCGTCTCGATACTTCGATATTGCTCTCGGTGAGGGTGCGACCGCTGACGACCTGGATCGAGTAGGCAAAGCGCTGGACGAGGTTTTCCGTTCCGATCCGTTCGAGATCGTCGGTCTCGAAGCATCGCCCGACGGCGAACCGATATCGAGTCTGATCGAGGCCTGGGGCCGCGACGGCTGGAGCGGAGTGGCCCGAGCATGGGAACGGCGGGCAATGGTTCTTGCGAGTCTTCGCTACACGGTCGGCGTGATTGTGCTCGTCGCGCTCGCTCTGCTGCTGAGCCTGGCGCTACTGTGGGGCTCGCGCCCACCACGATCGGCGTCCGATCGGTAGTCATGGTTTCAGTTCGCGACGCGCGGCGTATTCTGCGCACGTCTTGGATTGTGGTGCTCCTGACAGGCTGTCTTTTCCCGCTCATCTTGACACCAGTGACTGAGGCCGACGTGGTTGGAGGTTGCGACGACGCGTTTCGGGCATGGCTCGCGTCCTGTGCGGAACAGGAGGGGATCGCCCTCTCCGAGGATCACTGTGCCGATGGAGTCGCTGTCGTCGCTGCGAGCAGCGACGGGCAGGTGCTGCGAATCGAGCTGTCTCTCGACCGACGTTCGACTCTTGCGCGGGTGGGCGGAATTGGGCTCGCGCCAATCGGCGATTTCGCTGATTGGCAGACCGCCCCCGAACCGTTTCATCGCAGCTTCGAGGCCGTACGCGCCTGCGTGGCGGCCCGCGCGCCGGTCATCATACCCTCGACCCAGGCGGTCGAGGCCGTCGCGTGCGGCGTGCGATGTTTGTTGGCGTGGGGGGCGATTGGTGGGTTCGTCGTATTCATGATCGCTTCGGCACAGCGACGATCCCGCTGGCTCGAAACCGGCTATGCGTTCTCCGCTGTGGCGCTCGCCGGCGTGGTCCGACGACTGGCAATTCAGCCTGCATTCTTCCATCAGAACGGCCACGGGGCCGGCTGGGTTCTGATGGCGCAGTGCAGGCCGTCGACCTACGGCCCCGGTTACGCGGCGCTCTTCCATCCGGCCGCTCTATGGGGCGGCGCGCACGCCGAACGCGCCGTTTTCGGCGCGCAGGAAGTTCTCGCGACGGCGGCAATTGGTGCGATATATGCGTTGGCGCGCAACCTCGGGAACCCCCGTCCGGTTGCCTGGGCGTGCACGGTGGCAATCGGGCTCGAACCGCTGCTGGGACGGCTGGCACGCAGCGAGTCGTACTATGCCACCTCGCTGTGGCTGATCGGCATGGCGATCGCCGCTCTATTCGCGACCGGGCCGCGAGCGCGGGGGCGGGATAAGCGAAACTGGGGAGGTGCGGTGCTCGCAGGCCTCCTCCTCGCGACCGCCGTGACCGTTCATCCCGTTGCGTGGGTTCCCGCCGCCTTCGCTCCCGCGGTGCTAGTGCTCCACACCGGACGCCGCCGCGAGCGCATCATCTCCTCGCTCGGTGCGATCGGGCTCATCGCGGCAGTCGGGGCCGCCGTCGCATTGCCATCGGTGCGCGCGGTGCTGCATGGACAATTGGGCGCCCAATGGGGGCAGGCGTCACCGCAGGGCGCCCGGTTGGTTTGGGTTGGCACGCTGCTAGCGGCGCCTTGGATTGCGCTGCTTGCACTGCCGCGTCGACTGGCTCCATGGATACTGCCGGTTTCGCTCGTCGTCGGAGCCGTGACACTCGACAGAATGACGAACCTCTTCGGCGTCGATTCCCATATCGCGCCAGCGCAGGCGTGGCGGTTGCTGTTCGGTGCGACGGCGCTGGCGGCGTTCCTCGCATGGCTCGCTCGTCTCGGGCATCTTGCAGGGCGGCACAGCCGCCACGCGCCGGGGCTGCTTGCGGTTGTCGTGGCCGTCGTCGGCGTGACGCACGCAGTGACCAGCTTTCATGCGGCGACGCTGCTCACGACCGACGCCCTCGAGATGGCCGTGTTCGCCCCTTGGTTGCAATCGCTGCCCGCGACGGGCCGCCTGTTCCACCTCGGAAGAAGCGGCGAAATGATGCAAGAGCTGCCCGTCTACTCGCGATGCGGCTTCTCCGGTCCGGAGGTTTTCGCGCTGGATGCCAAGGAGCCGCCCCGTACGATGTTGCCGGGAGACTATTGGTTCCATTCGGCGACGTGCTCTTCCGATCTCGGAAGACGCTGGTGCGATGCGATGGAACACGACGCGGTGCTACGGCCGCTGCACGTCGAGCGCTTGCCGGCGCGCCCGAGCCTCCCATATCTCCCGTACGACGGGTCCGAGGTCGTGAGCGCGCTCTACCATGTCGAAGCGATTCGCCAGCCGCAGTAAGTCCGCGACGCCAGGGACGCTGCGGGTCGCCGTATTCTGTGGCGGGCGTGGCGCCACGAGCATCCTCCGCGCGCTACTGCGCACGCCGGGCGTTCATCTCACGGTGCTCGTAAATGCGTACGACGACGGATTATCGACTGGACGGCTACGCGGCTTTGTGCCGGGAATGCTCGGCGCGTCAGATTTTCGCAAGAACCTGGCGCGTTTGCTGGCCATGTCCTCACCGGTACAATTCGCGGTCGCGGACCTCCTCGAGTATCGGTTCCCGGCCGGGGTCGCACCCCACACGTTGGACGTCCTGGTCGAGGCATTCGCTGCCCGCGCCCAGGCTCGTCGACGTGCCGCGGCTTCTGGGAACGGCCTGCCCGAGTCGCTGAACGGCCTGATGCAGTCAATTGACCAACAGAGCGCGCGGGTATTTCACGAGCAGCTCGCTGCGTTCGCAGCCTATGCGCGTGCCCAACGCGAGCCCTTCTCGTTCGAAGATTGCGCGTTGGGCAATCTGCTGCTGGCGGGCGCCTACATTGCCAACGGCCGCTCGTTCAACCCGGCGGTTACCCAGCTCGCGCGCGCCTTGCATTGTCGTGCCGACGTCCTCAACGTCACCACCGGCGACAATCGGATTCTTGTTGCGCTGAAGGCCGATGGTGAGATCCTCGAGCGCGAAGCTCGCATTGTTGGACCGCAGTCTCCGGTGCCCATCCGTGCGCTCTATCTCCTTCCGGAAATGCTCACCGACGCGTGCTGGCATGCGCTCGCACCGCTCGAGGTCGACGGGCGGGCTTGCCTGCTCGCCGCGGCACACCGTGACGCGGAGCTTTCGGCGGAGGCACGCAGCGCGATCGAGGCGGCTGACGTTTTGCTCTATGGGCCCGGGACGCAGCACAGTTCGCTGTTGCCGAGCTACCTGACGCGCGGAATTGCCGACGCGATCGCGCAGAGCCATTCTACGCATCGCGTTTTTGTGGTGAACCTCTGTGACGATCACGATACGCAACGTCTGCGTCCTGTGGATCTGGTGCGCCGCGCACTCGAAACCCTGGACGATCCGACCAACGCGCGCGGGCTGATCACCCACATCTTGCTGCCGACGCAACGCGCGGGCGACAGCGGCTTCGATGGATCTACGTACTGCGGTGCGCGGGTTGTCCAAGATACGTTCGACAATCCGATCGTCCCGGGGGTTCACAACGGCACGCGTGTCGTCGATGACGTTCGCGCCCTGGTTGCCCACAGGGAGGACGACGATGTGCGACTCGACATCTATGTCGACTTGCACCGCCGTTCGCTGGCTGTCGACGCGCTGTTGCAGGAGTTCGTGGAGATCGCCTGGACGAGGCGGTTTTCGCACGTGCATCTGCGCGTCAATCACGCGACGCTCACCGGCTCCTCGTGCCCGCCGCATCTGGGGATCGAGGCTACGTCGCAGAACGCGCTCTTCTCAGAGATCCCGATCCTGCTCGAATGGCTGCGCACTGGGCGGTCGCGCTTTTTGGCGAGCCTCACGGGCGACGGCGAGTATCGTCTGCACGACATCGAGCTGGCGTGCGATATGCTCCGCGTGCGCCAGTTCGGCGCCATTCTCGGCGCGCGCAATCAAAGCAAGGAACAGTTCTTTGGGTCGCTGCGCGATGCCTATGCGGGCCGGAAGCTAATGTATGCCGCGAGCGTCGCTGGTGGTTTTGGCGTGTCGGCGTTCTGTGCAGCGCGCTTCGGTCTCATCTTGTCCGACCCGCTGACTGGTTTTCGTGTCTACGACCGGCTGGCGCTGCCGGCCCGCCTGCGCGAGAGCTTGCTGCAGCGTCCACCGCGCACCACGCTCGAAATCACCGGCCGGCTCGTCAATCACGGCGTCGAAATTGCCGAGATCCCGGTGTTCTATCACTATTATCCCGGCTTTACCGACGAGCGGTGGCGACTGATGCGCGGGCTCATCAACGCGCTCAGTGTCTTGCGATGAAATCGCCAGACCTGATCGCGGTGATTCCGGCGGCCGGCCAGGGATCGCGGCTGGGGACCACGCTTCCGAAATTCTTCGTCGAGATCAAGGACGGGCTTCGGATCTGCGACATCTTGCTCGCCCGCGTCGCGGCCGTGACCCGCGACGTGCACCTGGTGCTTTCCCCAGAAGGGCTCGATCACTTCGAGGGCCTCGGACGACCGGCGCCTCCGGGCGTACGCGTGACGTGCTCCGTGCAACAGCAGCCGCGCGGCATGGGCGATGCGGTGTTCGGCGCCTGCGGATACTGGTGCACGGCACGTCACCTCTTGATCGTGTGGGGCGACCAGCTTGGCGTCTCCGGGAAGACGCTGGCGCGCACCGCGTCGCAGCAATGCGGCTCGACGGCGCCATCGATGACGCTCCCGTTGGTCCACAGCCAGGCGCCATACGTCCACTACGAGCTGAACGCCGGAACGTTGGTACGCGTGGCGCAGGCGCGTGAGGGCGATGAGTGTCCGCCGCGCGGCCTTTCGGATGTCGGCACGTTCGCAGTCTCGACCGAAGGGCTGGATGCCGCGTGGCAGCGTTATTTGTCGCACCCAGAATCGCGCGGTGCCCGCACGGGCGAGATCAATCTCCTCCCATTCTTCGCCCACCTGGCTCGGCGTGAGGGATTCGCCGTACAGATCGTCGAGGTCGCCGACGCAGCGGAAGCGCGTGGCGTGAACACACGCGAGGATCTTGCGTACTTCCGCGCCGTCCTGGGGTCGTGACCTGCTCACGCCGCGTCGGGCGATGTGCTGGCGAGTGCTTCCTGGGCAGAAAGTTTCCGGAAGACCTCGCGTCGCCGTCGCATCGGCTCGATGGCATTGGCAAACTTCGACGACTGTTCGCGTCGCAGCACCTGCATCGCGAGGTCGAGGACGCGGCGGGGATGCGTGGCGGCCTGCACCGCGAGGAACAGTGCGTTGCCCACCAGGACGAGGGCGCGCAGCTGCGCGGTGGTGAACAGTTCGTTGTACGAGACCATGCGTGCGAGATCCGTGTACACGAGCGACTGAAAGTACGCCGCGTCGAGTCGGACACGGTGGGCGGCAGCCAATTCGTCATACAACTCCGTCCCGGGATACGGGGAGAACGGGAAGATCGACACCGCTTCGACCCCGGCGGCCGCGATGCGCGCGATGAAGCGGTAGGTCTGCAGCACGTCCGCCAACGTCTCGCCGGGAAAGCCCAGGATGATATTCGTTTTGACCTCGAGTCCGGCACGCACGGCGCCGCGCATTGACTCCAGCGTACGCGGCAGCTTGACGCGCTTCTTGATGCGCGTGAGGATCCGTTCCGAACCGCTCTCCGGTGCGTAGTTGAGATTACGGCAACCGGCGCGATACATGAGCCGGCACACCTCTCCGTCGAGCGCTTCGGTGCGGGTGCCCGACGGCAGCTGCCAGGTGACGGCAAGTCCCTCGGCGATGAGAAGCTCGCAAAACGCCACGATCCAATCGCGACGCACGATCGCCGTGAGGTCATAGAACGCGAAATCATTGACGCCGTAGCACGCCACGTAGTCCTTCATCTCGGCGAGCACATCCTCCGGACGGCGCGCCGACCACTTCGTCGTCCACATGGCCGGCGACGAACAGAACGTGCACTGATAGGGGCATCCGCGCGATGCGAGCATCGGCATCGTCCGCCCCCGGACGACGCCGTGGTTGAACTGCCCTGCGATATATCGCTCGATCGGGAAGAGATCCCAAGCCGGGCGAGGGATCGCATCGACTGCGGCGATGCGTGCACGGCGCAGCGACTTGACCAGATCGCGCCCGCCACGCGGGACGCGTCCATCGCGCCGGGCAGCGACACCGGCTACAGCTGCGGGCTCGCCACCCGACTCGAGGCACGCGAGGAGCGCGACCATGGCGTGCTCCCCTTCACCGAGCACGCAGGCATCGACGGCCGCGCAGGTCTCCAAGACATGGCTGGCGCACGCCGTGGCGTGCTCGCCGCCGAGGACGATCCAGGCGTGCGGCAGCCGCGCGCGAATGGCGGCCAGCAGGTCACGCGTGGGATACCAGGCGTTGGAGAACATGCACGAGACACCGATGACGTCCGTGTCCGAGGGAATGCGTGCGACGATTTCATCGAACGGCAGCCCGGTGAGCACCGAGCGCGGAATGGCCGGGTACAACCCATGCCGGTCGAGTCCGAGGCCGACGCTGTCGATCACGCACAGCGGATACCCCGCGTCGCGAACAGCCGCGGCGACGTATGCGAGACCGAGTGGGGGCACGGCTTCCTGGGCGAACGTCGAGACGGCGGCGATGGTGGGCGGGTGAATCAGCGTGACTCGCACCGTGCCTCCTCCGGCAGCGTTGTGGCGATCACACCGGCACCGAGCAGTGCGCGTCGCAGAGCGAAATAGCCGACGAATGCCGCGCGCTCGAACGTGCTGCGCAGGAGTGTCCGCGTGCTGCGCCCCCCCTCGCGACCGCGGTGTTCGATGGGCACAGGTACGGGTCGGATTCCCGCTTCGAGCAGCCGAGCCGAGATCTCGACGGAATAGTTCAACCCTTGCGCGTCGAGCGGAAGAGCACGGAGGATGTCGCCGCGCACGAGCTGGCAGGCGGAACTGAGGTCACGATACCGGGTGCCGTACAGCGCATTCAGGATAGCCGTAGTCAGTCGTGCCCCGGCTTGCGCGAAGACACTGTCGTGCTTGCGGCGGCGTTCACCAAGCAGCGCGCGCGCCTCGGGTCGTGCGGCGAGTGCCGCCTCGAAGAGATCGAGGCACGTCGGTGGGAACTGTCCATCGGCGTCGAGCAACAGCACCCACGCCGCACGCGTGTGCGCGATGGCTGTTGCCATCGCACGCCCCGCTCCGCGATTCGTTGCGTGGTGCACGGGACGCAACGCCGGGCATTCCCGCGCGAGCGCATCGAGCAAGGCGCCGGTTGCATCGTGGCTACCGTCGTTGCACACCACGATCTCTGCCAGGTCGAGGGGCGAGCGCGCCTGCAGCGCATCCTGCCAGCTCCTCACGAACCGCTCGATACCGGCGGCCTCGTTGAACGCGGGTGCCGCAACGGCTACCGATCGGAGCGCCTCTCCACGAGGCCCAGCGAGCATGGCGGGAGCATACTCCATCTCGCTCATACATAAACGGTGAATCTTGGGCCCGTCTAGCGCAGTGCCACCGCCCGGTAGATCACGCTCTCGATCGGGTCACCGACGAATCGATCGCGCGGGACGGCGGGGAACGACGCGCCCGTGACCGGCACGAGTTCGAGCTGCGACTCGATCCGCGCGCACGCATCGCTGCCCTGCTCGGTCGAACAGAGGGAGGTGTGGAGATAGAATGTGCAGCCGATCGCGCCGAGCGCCGATGCGAGATCGATGTCGTGGCGGAGATCGAGTCGCACGAACGCAGACTGCGGGCGCGCCGAGGCCGCGTAGGTCGGGAGGAACAGGTCCTGATGACCGGCGAAGGCGACGTGCAGGGTGCGACATTCCGCGGGGAGCTGCGTCATCCACGCACGGATCCACGCGTCTTCGAGATGATTGGTGGAGCGCGCGCCGCGGACGTCCGCCAGTCGATACGCGACGAGGAACGCCACGATGGTCGCGATGGCGAGCGGGGCGGCGCGATGCTTCGCGACGCGCTCGGGAACGAGACTCGCGAGGGCGATGATCGGCATCACGAACACGAGCGTGTCGTAGCTCTCCATCCAGAGCGCCCCCTCCATCGTGTACTGCACGCGTGTCACCGCGGCGATCGCGAGATGCGGTGCAGCGACGAGCGGGAGCCATCGCGGTCGCGCGAGGAGAGCCGCAACCGCGCAGACGAGCACCGAGACCAGCGCGGGCGTGACGGTCGGCACCGGCCGCGTGCGCGCGAGTTCACCCGAAGTGAGGCTGTTCAACACCCCGAGCAGTTGCGAGCCGCTGGTGACGAGCACGAGGAGCGCGACCACCGCATACGCGGCACCCACGAAGAGGAACCGCTCGTGGATCTTCGTCGTGCGCCGCGATGCAACCGCAGCGAGCGGTACGAGCCCTGCTTCGCTCCATGCGATCGGATGGATGCACGACGCCTGCGCGACGAGGAGGCCACCCGCCATTGCGAAGGCGAACGCGCGCGCACGGTCCGCGCGCGATCGTCTGGGCGCGAACCACGCATCCGCCGCGGCGAGGAGGCACACGGCACCGGCGACACACAGCGCGACGATGCCGGGGAAGTACGACTCGCTCGCGGCGATGCGGATCGACACCGGCTCCGCCGCGAAGAGCATCGCCGGGAGCCACGCGCGGCGCGCGTCGATTCCTGCGAATCGCGCCAGCACGTACGCGAGCGGCGGGACGAGTGCCGAGAGGAGCGCGTTCGTCGCGTAGAGCGCGTGATCTGGCGCGACGTGCGCAGGGCGGAGCGGCGCGGTGAGCAGCGTGAACAGCTCGGCGTAACCGGGCCCGTAGTGCACCAGCTCGTTCGCGTCGGTCGTCCCGCCGAGGATCCAGAGTGGCGCGAGTCCGGGGTGATGCGGTCCCCACATGCCGAGTGCGACGCGCAGCGCGAACGCCGCGACGAAGAACGCGCCACACGCGATGCGATCCTCGCGTGCGATCGGCGGCGGCGCGCCGAGGCGGGTCGCGAACACGAGCAGCAGCGCGACGACGACCATCCACGCGTAGCGCGTGCGCACGCCAAACGGGCGCAGCACCGCGCGCGCAGGCGTCGGGATCCTGCCCGCGACGAACCGCACGTCCCCTTCGTGCGCATCGATCCACCCGCTGAGTGCGTCGAATGCATCCCGCTGTGGCGCGGGCAGCGTGCGCCAGTCGTTCACCACGAGCAGCGGCGAGAGGCGGAAGCGACCGACGCGTCGGAACGCCGGCCCCGGCCCTTCGGCGACTTCGACCTCGTACGGCTCCGCGCCGTCGGGCTCGAGCCGCACCCGCACCCGTTCGGGCGCACACGCCACCGCGATCATGCGCGTGTGCCCCGCGCTCGCCGCACGACCGACCCAGTCGTGCACCATCGCCGTGCACGGCGCCTCGTCGGCACGCGCACGCCCAGCGACGAACAGTGCCGCGAGCACGAGCGCCACCAACGCGGCGCGCATCACGACTGGGTCGCGATCACGGAGACCTACCTCGGGTCGAAGACGGTCCGGACGGACGGCGGATCGGGCCGGTTCGTAGGCGGTTTACCACGACGAGTCAAGCGAAGCAGCGGCTCGTCTGATCGCGAGTAAGCGCGTAGGAATCATTAGAGCCGAATAGTTGACGTATGCTAAACAGCGGTCGTGGATCGGTCGCGCCGCCTGCCGTTCCTGCTCGCCGCCGCGCTCGTGGCGCTGGTTCTGGCGGTCTATGCGCAGACGTACTGGCACGGTTTCGTCGAGTACGACGATCTCGGCTACGTCAGGGACAACTCGGTCGTCCGCCGCGGTCTGACGCTGTACGGCGTCCGCTGGGCGCTCACGGCCGGCCAGCTGGGAAATTGGATCCCGCTGACGTGGCTCTCGTACATGCTCGACGTGCAGCTCTTCGGCATCAGCGCCGGGGCGCTGCACCTCGTCAACGTCGGCTTACACCTGGCGAACGCGCTGCTGCTGTTCGCCGTCTTGCTGCGCATGACCGGCGCGACCTGGCCGAGCTTCGCCGTCGCGGCGCTGTTCGGCATCCACCCGCTGCACGTCGAGTCGGTAGCCTGGATCGCGGAGCGCAAGGACGTGCTCAGCACGTTCTTCTGGTTTCTCTGTCTGTGGGCGTACGCGCGCTACGCCGACACCGGCACCGCACGCTGGTATGCGGCGCTGCTCGGCTGGTTCGCACTCGGCCTCATGGCGAAACCGATGCTCGTGACGCTGCCCTTCGTGCTCCTCCTGCTCGACCTCTGGCCGCTCGGTCGCTTCGCCCCATTCGGTGCGCTCCCCGCCGCCGGCGGCGCTCGCCCGGTCCTGCGCGCGCAAGCGCGCCGCGCCCCCACGGCCCCTCGCAGGCGAGCGGTGCCGATGCGTACACTGGTGTGGGAAAAGGCGCCGCTGCTGCTGCTCAGCGCCGTCGCCAGCGCCGTCGCCGTCATCGCCCAGCAGCGCAGCGGTGCGATCACCTCGGCCGAGCGGCTGCCGGTCGGTGTGCGCGTCGCCAACGCGATCGTCGCCTACGTGCGCTATCTATTGATGGCGATCTGGCCGGCCGACCTCGCGGTGCTCTATCCGTACGGCAAGCAGATCCCCGCCTGGCAGGTGCTCGGCGCTGCGCTGATCCTGGCGCTCGTGTCTGCCGTCGTGCTTCGCAGTGGGCGGCGCCATCCGTACGCGGTGGTCGGATGGCTCTGGTATCTCGTCACCTTGGTGCCGGTCATCGGCCTGGTACAGATCGGCAGCCAGGCATACGCCGATCGCTACACCTACGTGCCGCTGGTCGGCATCTTCGTCGCGCTCGCCTGGGGCGTGGCCGAGCGCGTGGGGCGTCGGCCCATTCCCGCGCCGGCGGTCGGCGCCGCGCTGGCGGCGATCCTCGGCATCTATGCGGCCGTCGCCTGGGCGGAGGTTGGGCGCTGGCACGACGGCGTGACCCTGCTCTCGCACACCGTACGCGTGACGCGCGACAATCCCATCGCGCAGAACAACCTCGGCGTGGCGCTCGGCAACGCGGGCGAGCCCGAGGCGGCGCTCGAGCACTTCCAGGCGGCGCTGCGCAGCAAGCCCGATTATGCGCACGCGCACAACAACCTCGGCCGCCTGCTCTGGCGGCAGGGGCGGCGCGAGGACGCGGCCGCACAATACCGGCTGGCGCTGCGTGACGAGCCGGATTCTGCGGAGACCCACAACAATCTCGGCGTGGTGCTTACCGAGGTCGGCCGCCTCGACGAAGCCATCGAGCAGCTCTCGGCGGCGATCGCTCTCGATCCGGAGTTCGGCGGTGCATACTTCAACCTCGGCAACGCGCTGCGCGACAGCGGGCAGCCGGAGGCGGCCATCGCGCGCTACCGTGAGGCGATCCGCATCCGGCCCGACAACGCCCAGGCGTACAACAACCTCGGCCTGCTGCTCTGGCGGCAGGGGCGGCGTGAGGATGCGCTGCAGCACTTCCGCGCGGCCGTGCGTCTCGCAGCCGATTCCACCGAGGCGCAGAACAACCTCGGACTGCTGCTGGCGCAGATGGGCGAGACCGATGCCGCGATCGAGCACCTGCGCGAAGCCGTGCGCCTCACACCGGAGCACGCCGACACGCATCTCCATCTCGGCAACGCATTGCGCACTGCCGATCGGCTCGGCGAGGCGATCGCCGAATACGAGGCGGCGCTGCGCCTCGACCCCGCCGCGCCGGATGTGCAGGCCCAGCTCGCAAGCGCGCTGACCCTGGCCGGCCGCTCCGCCGACGCTCTGCCGTACTTCGAGCGCGGACTGGCGCAACGCCCGGACGACGCGCAACTGCACAACGACTACGGCGTCGCGCTGATGGCGAGCGACCAGCTCGAGCCCGCGATTCGCCAGTTCCACGAGGCGTTGCGCCTCGAACCCGCGCTGCCCGACGCGCAGGTGAACCTCGACTTCGCACGGAGCGTACAGAACGACGCCAGCACCGCCCGGCACATCGGCGAGCTGCGGTAACCCGACCGTCTCGATGCGGCCTGACAGCTCACGGTCACGTGGACGTCGTAGCGGCTCACGGCGCGTGCTAGCTCCGGGTCGGCGAGGCGGAGACCGGGCGTGTCGAACTCCAATCGGCGGCCGTGACGGTGGAACGCTGCGAGGATGCCAAAGAATCCTTCGAAGACCATCAGGTCATTGGCGGTGAGGCGAATCGGCTGCTCGGCGGGCGTGCCGGAGAGGATCTGGTCCAGCTCGGCGAGCACCAGCTCGGTTCGGTGCGGCGCAACCCCGGGCAGCGCGGTCTCATCCCGCCTGAGGAGGCTCGTCGGACAGAACACGCAGCGCATGCGGCACATGGTGTCGCCGAGCCGGTACATCCCGCCCTCGATGCGGCGCCAGAAGCGGAGCTGCGAAGCATCAATGTCCATGGACTATGCGGGCGCGGGCCGGCTCGCCTATTGCGGCACGGCACCCCGGACGGGCAGACGGGACTCGAGACCGTAGATCTCCAGGCCGCGCTTGCGCTTGACGAATTCCGCGGCACGCACCATCAGCGCCAGCGCCCCATCAGCCCACCAGAAGTTGTACGAGGCGCTCAGCTCCAGCGAGCGCGTCTGGTGCCACCAGCGCGACGGCAAGTACAGCGCGTCGCCCGGGTGCAGGACCATCTCGATGGGGCGCACCTCGCGGCTGAGTGGGAATCGGTCGTAGTCCGGAGCCTCGGCATCGAAGCGGCTGTAGTTCGGCAGGCCGGACCGGAACGGATTGGAGTACAGCCACGGCGACGCGGCCGGTGGATAGAGGAAGAAACGCTTGCGACCGACGATCTGGAAGAACAGATTCTCCGCGACGTCGCGGTGCAGGGGCGCGGACGTATTCGCCGCGCTCAACCAGAATCGCGTGTTCCGCCACGCAGCGTTCCGGCAGTACTCCGGCACGTGCACGTCATCGCTCAGTTCGGGGATCCAGTTGTTCCCCGGCTCGATGAGATAGGAATCCGGACGCTCTCCGCGCTCCAGGACATCGAGGTAGTCCCCGAATCGCATCGCCCGAAAGGCGACGCCTGTATCCACGTCGGTGCACAATCGTCCCTGCCGGGTCGGGATCACCGAGATGAGGCGGTCGGCGAACCGCTCGCGCAGGCGGGCGAGGGACCAGTTCGACCGGGCCGGCCAGTCCGCGGAGAGACCGTCGATCAGCACCGGCACCGATCGCTTGCGATAGACCTCGAACCGTTCGATCGACGGCCGCGCGATCCGCTCGATGGCGAGCGGCCGTGGCGGGCGGCCCCGATGGATGATCCGCACCAGGGCGTCGAACAGATCGCGGCCCGACCGGATGCCGTCAGCGCCGCCTGCCGGAAGCCGGCCGCCGACTACCGCCTGATCAACTTCGCCGTCAGGAGCCACTTGTCCCGCTCCGCGAGGTTCTTCTTGAACAGCGTGTAGTAGAGCGCCTGGAACGTCGACGGATTGCGCGCCGCAAAGAGTCGGATGAAAGACAGCGTGAACGCTTCCGTGACCATCCCCTTCAGGTAGACGAAGCCGCAACGAATGCCGATCGTCGGCGAGTCGTTCTTGACCGAGTGCCACATCCACGACGGCAGGTAGAGGATGTCGCCGGGCTGCATGACGGCCTGCATCCGGTCGATGCAATCGAACCCCGGGAACTGCTCGAGGTTCGACAGATCGACCTGAGCCTTGGAATGGTTGTAGCCGAACCCGTCGGCGCTGGGGTTCATGACGGCCAGGTAGTGATTGGAAATGAGCTCCCAGCGCTTCACCCCGCACACGTTCACGAAGAAGAACCCGCTCATGGCATTGTGCAGAGGCGTGAAGCTCCCGCTGCCACCCATGAAGAGCTGATAGGTGAGGCCCCATTTGTTTCCCGACATCCGCTTGAAGAATCCGTGGTCGAAGTCATCGAGCAACTCGGGAAACTTCTCGAGCAGCGGCGAGAACCGCATGTACTTGCCGCCCCCGTTCTGAACCTGGTCGAGAAAGGCGCCGAACTGGATCTCCTCCGAGAACTCGCGACCGCTCACGATCTCCTCGTCGGCGGCCACCCCCCGCCGCTGGACGAGCTTGATCATCTCTCTGCCGTAGCGTTGCCGGAATCCATCGAAGGACCAACGGGCCAACGGCCAACCTGCGGCACCGTTCTCCAGGATCACCGGGATGCCTTTCGACAGGTACTTTCGGCGGAAGTCCTTTGCGGAGAGGCCGTCCTGACGCTCGACCGGCGTGACCTTTCCAGCGCTCCGTCGTCGCAGCTGCTCGACCACCCGCGACCGAGCCGCTTCCCTCCGGCGTTTGACGACGTCGCTGTTGGGAAAGTAGTGCTCGAGCAGGAACGCGAGGTTGAACGCCGCCCGGTCGCGCCACGGGACTCGGTTCATCCCGGACATCACACGACTCTCCTGATCGACGCGGTGCTTGCCGGCGGAGCAGCAAGCGGCTCCGGGAAATCGATCACGCGGTCATTGCGCTTTCCCTTCGGGACCGGCGTTGCGTTCAACCCCCCGACGGCGCGCCGCACACCACGGCGGACCACCGCCAGCATCCGACGCTTGATGTCCACCAGGCGCAGCTCGACGACCGTCGTGCTGCGCTCCGTGATCAGGGCGCGCAGCGTGCGGATCACGCGCCACGGCCGGCGCGCATAGCCGATTAACAGAAACACCAGCATCCCGACCAGGCGCACCATCGCGAGCTGCCGGCTCGATATGTGCGGCGACAGCGATCGCGCGCTGTCGAGGTCACCGTACCCGAGCTGCGCGAAGTACTCGTTGCTCATCTCGGGCACCACGCCCTTCGCACGCAGCGAGTCGTAGAGCGCCGTTCCCGGATACGGGATGAACGGAAACAGCGGGAGGTCCTCGACCCCGAGCCACGCCAGCTTCATGCCGAAGCGCACCGTTTGCCAGAGCTCCTCGCGCGTCTCGTCGGGGAACCCGATCATGAGGTTGGCCTTGACGACGATTCCGGCCCGGGTTGCTTCCCGCATCGACCGCACCATCCGTTCCGGCTTGATCTTCTTCTTGATACGCGCCAGCGTCTGCGCCGAGCCCGATTCGGGAGCGTAGCAGATGTTGCGGCAGCCGGTCCGATACAGCGCGGCGAGGACCTCGTCATCCAGCGCCTCGGATCGGGTTCCCGTGGGCAGCTGGTACGTGATGGCGAGTTTCCGGCGTTCGAGCTCCGCGCAGAACTGCAGGATCCAGTCGCGCTTGATGATGGCCGTGAGGTCGTAGAAGTCGATGTTCGTGGCGCGGTAGCATTCGACGTAGTCGGCGATCTCGTCCACGACGTCAGCCACGTCGCGCACGTAGTACCGGGTCGTCCACATGGCCGGACTCGAGCAGAACGTGCACTGATACGGGCATCCGCGGGTGGCCAGGATCGGCATCGATCGCCCGAGGTTGACGCCGTAGGTGAAGCCCGCCTCGAGGTAGCTCGCGACAGGGAACAGGTGCCAGGCCGGACGCGGGATGTCGTCGATGTTCCGGATGCGTTGGCGAGGCTCGGTCCGCTCCGCGTGACCCTGGATCCGGCAAGCGATGCCCTTGACGTCGGCGAGCGGATGCGTGCCCGCGACGTATCCCGCGAGGCCGACCATCGTCTCCTCGCCCTCACCGATCGCACAGGCGGTCACGGGAGGGCACGTGTCGAGAACGAACTGCCATGCCCCGGTCACGTGCTCGCCGCCGACGAAGATCGGACGGTGCGGAAAGCGCGCGTGAATCGCGCGGACCAATTCGTCGACGTGCGGCCACTGCTGCGAGAACATCACCGAGACGGCGATCGCGTCGGTCGCCGGGTCGATACGCTCCACGATCTCGGGGATGCTGAGGCCGTGGTAGATCAGGTGCGGCTGCGACGTCGGCCCACGCTGGAACGGCGCTTCACCGAGGCCATCCACCGCCGCAACCAGGTGTCCTGCTTCGAGCAACGCGCCGGCTAGATAGGCAGGCCCGAGCGGTAGCACGACGCCGATCGTGTAGGAGAAACGCGAGGAAATGGCGGGCGGCCGCACGAGCGTGATGTGCGCCCGCGGCGCGGACTCCGCTCGGTTGCCGTCACGGCTCACCATTCCCGCATCCGCTCGCTCGACGGAGACGACCACCTCCCCGAAAGGCGCCGCACGATACGCGCCCCACGGAGCGGCCGTCAAGATCAAATTGTCGACGCGAGGCACCGCCCTCGCGAGCGGGCGAGGACGGTGTCTAGCGCGACGGCCGCCCGCGAGCGCGAACGTCGTCTGCCGGCGCTGCACGGAACGACGTGAGCCATGCCTCGATCTCGTCGCCGAGGGCGACGTCTCCGTGCGATCGTGCGAGGGCGAGCGCGTCCTTCGCCATCGCGACGGCCTCCGACGCCTCGTCACTGCGAGCGTACGCGATCGCGCAATTGAACCGGATCCGCGCGTCGCCCGGGTTGAGCCGGAGCGCCTGCTGGAAATGCTCCCGGGCCTCTCGCGGGCGGCCCATGTCCATCAGGATGCTCGCCAGGTTGTAGTGGGCATTGGCGTTGTCCGGCTTCGATCGCAGCGCCCGCTCCAGATGCTCGATGGCGTCCTGTGGGCGACCGAGCTGGAGAAGCACCGCGCCAAGATTGTTGTGGGCATCAGGGTAATCCGGCTTCAGCTGGAGAGCGCGCTCGTAGTATTCGGCCGCCTTCTGAGAATTGCCCGTTCGGAGCGATGCGCTCCCGAGCGCGTTGTACGCCTCAGCGTCTGCGGGCTTCAGCCGGACCGCCTCCTGGAGAGGCCCGACCGCATCCGCGGGCCGTCCGGCGTTGCTCAGGACCACACCGAGGCTGTAGTGCGCGTCGGCATCGTCGGGTCGGAGGCGAATCGCCTGCTCGAGATGCGCGATCGCATCGTCCGCACGACCGGTATCCATCAACGCCCATCCGAGATTCAGGTGCACCTTGGATTTCGGCTCGTCGGGCTTGAGTACCAGGGCCTGGTTCAGGTGATCGATGGCGTCCTGCGGCCGGCCGAGAGCGATCAGCGCGGCTCCCAGGTTGTTGTGCGCCACGGCGTCGTCGGGCTCGATCGTCAACGCGCGCTCCAGCTGCGTGACCGCCTCCCGCGACCGGCCGCGACGGTTCAGCAACATCCCGAGGTTGTCGAGCGCACCCGTGTGCTGTGGGTCGAGCCGGAGCGCGTACTCGAACTGCGTCATCGCCTCCCGGGGCGGTTCCCCTGCATCCACGAGCGCCACGCCGAGGTTGTAGTGAGCCATCGGATCATCGGGCTGGTGCAGCACGGCGTCCCGCCAGATCGTGACGGGACTTTCGTACGCTGCCAGCCGGTGCACGGTCATGACGCTGAACGCGAGGACCATAGTCAGCACCGACGCAGCGCACAGACGTGCACCCGTCGACGGCCAGCGCGCGGACAGGAGCCGGTATTCACCGAGGATCGCGAGCGTGACGATGCCGGCCAACGGCAGATACATGCGCCGTTCGGCAGCGACCATCTTCGGAAGCGGCACCACGAGGGTCGGCCCGAGAAGCAACACCACGGCTGCGGCCACGAACCGCACGGCAGGGCGCCGCCAGACCAGAACGAGCGTGGCTGCGACCAGGACGGTGACCGCCGCCACCCAGGGCCACGCCGCCTGGGCCGTCTGGAGAAATGTCGGCGCGTAGTGGATCGACAGCGGCCATGGCCAGACCGTGAGCTTCAGATACAGCAGAACCACTTTCGCCTGGGTGGCCCACCAGACGAGGACCGGTACCTGGTGATGCGGGTCCGACAGGCCAGATATCCCCCCAGCGCTGAGTCCCAGGAGCACCACCCACCCGAGCGCCAGACCGGCGTAGAGCAGCCATGAACGCCGCGCTCCGGGCGACGGGACGAGGAACGTCCGCTCGTACAAGAGGACGACGAGTGGCAGAGAGACGGCGACCTCCTTCGATGCCATGCCGGCGACACATGCCAGGACCGCTGCCACGAGCCAGAACGTGCGCGCTCCCGTGGAACCAGCGCTCCAGAAGCGAAGGGCCGCCCACAGCGTCGTCAGATAGAAGAGCGCCACCAGAAGCTCGGTCCGCTGGGTCACGTATACGACGGCCTCCGTATTGAGCGGATGCACGGCCCACACCAGGGCGACGGCCAGTGACAGCCCCCAAGCCGGACGGTCCCAGGCGCCCGCGAAGTACGGCAGACGCAGCGTTCGCCTCACGACCGACGCCAGGACCACGGCCGACAATACGTGCACCCCCAGGTTGAAAACGTGGTAGCCCAGAGGTCGCAGCCCGCCGAAGTGATAGTTGAGCGCCAGGGACAGGTTCGGCAGCGGGCGGCGCGCCGTCGGTGCAAGCGGAGGCGGATTGAACGGGCCGCGGTTGGTCGACTCGCCGACCGGCGGCCAGAGCCGCACGATGGAAGGATTGTTCACGACGCCGGGAAGGTCGTCGAAGATGAACGGCGAGTGCATCGCCTTGACGTAGAGAGCGGACACCGTGAGGGCGAGGACGCCAAAGGTCGTCAGCGCGAGGGTGCTTTCCCGTGAGCGTTGCACTGGGGCTGCGTGCGATGGTCGCCTCACCACAGCACGAAGACGTCGTAGTTCTCGTCGGTGAAGGTCGCGTCACGCAGCCGGCCGAGAAACTCGGTCCGCGCCAGAAACTCTTCGCGGTCCGCCGCCGACATGGTGAAGTTCTGCTCGACGTACGTCCCGGCATACATCCGCTGCGCAGCGGGTCCATCCAGCCGCCAGCCGAGCGCCATCACGACCGGCGTGTCGTACCGCCGGCGAAGCTCCGTGGCCGTCGCGAGGAGCTCCGCGAGGTTGTAGTCGCCGCGGCGGCCACCGGGGATCCACATTAACCAGTGCCGGAACGCCTTCTCCTGCGGCAGATAGATACGGTTGTCGCGATAGTACGGGAGGGATTCCGTCAGATCCTCCGGCTCGCCGATCACGATGGCGCGCTCGAGGCGCGGATCGCTGGCGATCAGCGAGCCCAGGCGACGGCTCGACGCGTATTCGAACCGGACGTCGTCGACGACGTTTCTCATCCCGAGCACCACCTGGTAGCCGAGCGTGACCGTGAGCGAGACCAGCAGCACGCGACCCAGCCACCGCTCGGCGCGCGCGAGCGTGCCGGCCGCCTCCGGGACACCGTGCCGAGCCAACGCATTCCAGAGCCAGACGGTGGCGATGACGACGAGCAGCACGTATCCCTTTTGTCGCGGGCTCGCCGGATACACGAGCGTGAACAGCAGCTCGAAGCCGATCAGGCTGAGCGCGAGAAAGGCGAGAAGCCCGGGCCTGCGCCAGAGGAACGCGAACGCCAACCAGAGCCAGACCGACGTGAGCGGAATCCAGAGAAAGGAGGCCGAATGCGCGGCGGGACTGAGGATCGCATTCCGCACGGCTGCGACCACCGTCGCGACGCTGTGATGATAGAGCGGGAGCGGCAGCGTGGAAGGGTCTGGCGCGTTGGCCACGACCGCGTGCGCGAGCCCGGCGACGTACACCGCAGTCGCCAGGAGCGCGCGGCGAGTCGGCCGCTCACCGTGCCTGCTCGCGATGATCGCGTCGACGGCCACCATCGCACCCGCCGCCGCCGCGGTCACGAAACCCATCGCGCTGGTGTTCGCGAGCGCGCCGAGCGCCAGGGCGGCCGAGATCCGGTACCGCTCGCGAGCGGCGTACAGCGCACAGAAGGCAAACAGCAGCAACATCGCGAGGCCGTTCGCCCGCGCCAGGACGGAGTACTCGAAGATCGGAATGTACCCGAAGACGAAGAGGGCCTTGAGCCACAGCGGCAATCGCGCTTGCGTGACGAACACGACGATGGCGGCGATCGCGATCAGCACGCTTGCGACGGGCAGCACGGCGGTCGAGCCGAACACGAAGTAGCTGTAGCGAAGGATCACGTACCACAGGATCGGGTGCCCTTCGTGGCGCACCATCCGCCAGACTTCGGAGAACGACGGCATCTCGCGCGCGATGCTCAACGGAACGACCTCGTCGCGCCACAGCTCGTGGTGCGCGGCGCCGATGACGATCGTGGTCGCGTACGCGGCGATGATCGCCGCGCCCAGCACCGACGACGGGGACAGGGCGAGCGCCCGGTGCGCGCGCCCCACCCCCTGCGGCACGTCAGGAGGGCGGCTCGGCTGCGCTTCGGAACGCCTGGACCGTGGGGCGCCGACCGGTTGGCCAACCGATTCCTGCGCCAGTGCGGGCTGCCCACTCCGCGCACGACCTTGGCGCCGGCCCTTTCCCATCGGGGCGCTTCATACCACGGCGCCCCGGGTTTTCGTTGCCACGCGCGCGAACGCCGTGGTAGCGTCCACGGATGCGTTCGGCGGAACGCGGCACGCTGACGACGCCTGGCGCCGGCGCGTGAGCGGGTCGTGACACGATCGTCGGGCCGCGGACGTCCGCCGTGGAGCGCCGTGGCGAACTCCGTCGGGCGTTGCGTGCTCGTGTTCGTGTTCCTGCCGACGCTGGTCGCCCTCCCCGGCTGGCTCCGGTACGAGGCGAGCAACCCGCTGAACTTTGCGGACGCCATGGTGACCCTCTTCATTCCGATCCGCGGGCTGCGAGCCTTGCTCAACGCCTTTCAGGCGGGCATGGACGCGGGCCTCCTGTCCGGCCTGATGGACGGCCTCCTCGTGTACGCCTGGTTCTCCTCGCGCGGCGACGTCGCAACCCGACGGCAGCGGATGCTCGTCGGCGCATCCCTGGGCGCCGCCGCCGGCGTCGTCGCCGTCGTCGTGGTGCTCGCGATTCAAGCCTTCAGAGGCGGGCAGCTCGTGATCCCGCTCGTGCCCATCGTCTTCGAGATCGGCTCGGGAGCCGTGTGCGGCATCATCGCGATTCCGGCGGCCGTCCGGCTGCTCGTCCCTCGTGATGCGAGATTGCGGACAGGTCAAAGGCCGGGCAGCGCGATGGTCCCACGCGCCTAGCAAACAGGTCGGCTGCTGCCTTCACGGCGTGGTCGGGACAGCGAGAGAGCGAACCCGGTCGAGCTCCTCCAGGTCGTGAAGCAGGGAAAAGTTCGTCTCGGTCGTCCGGGATTGTCGAGCGGGTAGCATCCGGTACCCGGTTCCTCAGACGGAGCGGTGCACGCCGGTCGCCCACCTGCGTGCCCGGTTCACGAACGCTTGCACGTGGTCCGGCCAGTCGTGCAGCGTGGCCGGATCGAAATCGGCACCGTTGGGCCACACGAGCGTATGCACCTCGGCGTCGAGGCGAACCTGGCGAAAGAGCGTGGGATCGCGGAGCGGTCCGAA
>WNGI01000210.1_pt1 | contig 40194 bp, 36 predicted proteins | sample 5400621 | NCBI WGS metagenome assembly WNGI01 (sample SAMN13153374, study PRJNA577476) | soil metagenome | isolation source: 20 cm soil or saprolite under Garry oak tree replicate 1 | place: USA:California | collected 2016-06-15
ATAATCACATCGCCGATCCTGAAAATCTTACCGAATGTCAAAGCCAATTGCGAATCGGGATGAAAAAATTGCCTGTGCTCCAACCGCTTCAACGTTGAAAAAATTTGTCGAGACTGTGTTGTCGCCCGAAAGTTGGACGTGGGCCGATTTCTTTAGGTATGGCACCGCTTATACGCCTGGCCGCCCAAAACGTTCGCTTGTTGGTTCGGTGGATCCAAGTGCGAGTCCGTTTACACGCAAGTTTTTGACGCCCGTATTGCTCTATGCGCAGCCTAGGGATAAAGTTGGCGGAGTCGGAACCTATGACAAGCGTAAAAGCCATACGTTGGATTGACCGTTGGATCGGGATTCCCGTTTGTTTTGTCTTGACGGGCGTGCGCCGATTGACCGAGTTCGGCAAGCATCCGCACGTGCCGCAGCTGCGAGCCGTTCGGCAAGCATCCGCACGTGCCGCAGCTGCGAGCCGTTCTGTTTGTTAAATTAGCCGAGCAGGGCTCGACGGTGTTGGCGTGCGCCGCGATTCGCCGCGCCATCGACCTGGTTGGGCGGGATAACGTCTATTTCCTGGTGTTCGAGGAGAATCGTTTCATTCTTGACGTGATGGCACTCCTGCCGAGAGAAAACGTGCTGGCCATCCGCCGCGATAATCTGTTCGCAGCCGCTCTCGACACGGTCCGGGCTATCCGGTCATTGCATAAACGGCGGATCAACGCAGTCGTTGATTTCGAGTTTTTCGCGCGCTTTTCGGCTGCGATCAGCTTTCTCACCGGTAGCGATTATCGAGTCGGGTTTCACGCTACGGGAGGCGAGGGACCCTACCGCGGCGATCTTATGACTCATCGGCTGCGTTACAATCCTTATCTGCATACCGCTGAGACTTTTCGCCTGATGGTTGAGGCGCTGACATTTGCGCCGACTGATCTGGCGCCTTTGGATATGAAACCGGCTTTGGCCTCTGATCCGCCACCAATTTTCGAGCCGACTCGAGCAGAAGTAGTTGAAGCCCAAGCCCTGCTCCGCAAAGCGGCGCGGACCGAGACGCCGATGTCACTTATTTTGCTGAATCCCAATTGCAGCGATCTGCTGCCGCTTCGTCGCTGGCCGGTTGAAAGCTATGTTGAGCTGGCGCGGCGGCTCACGGCGCGTTATCCGCGCTTGCATGTGGCACTGACAGGGCAGCCGTCCGAAGCGCAAGGCGCGGCCGCTTTGGTGCAAGAGATAGCGTCGGAGCGCTGTTTTAGTTTGGCCGGCCGGACGACGCTGAGACAGCTCTTGGTGATCTTCGGGCTGGCCGACGTGCTGGTCACGAACGACAGCGGGCCGGCTCATTTTGCCGCGCTGACGCCGATCGATGTGGTTACGCTCTTTGGACCGGAAACCCCGCAGCTTTATCAGGCGCGCACGCCGAGGAGCCACGTGTTCTGGGAGGGGCTCGCTTGCAGCCCTTGCGTCAGCGCGTTGAATCAGAAGCAGTCTTCTTGCCAGAACAACTTGTGCATGCAGCGCATCGAAGTCGACGCCGTCTTCGACAAGGTTTGCGCAATCTATGAGGCGAGATTAAATGCGCAGGGTTTTCCGAACCGTGAGGATCGAGTCGGTCGTCTACAAGTGGGCTTGTAGGACGCCGCTCGCATGTCGGATCAGCGTCTTATACGGGCAACAGCCCTGCTTTTTTGCTTGCGCTTTCTCGCCGCTTTTCTAATCGACCTCGCGCCCCAAGAGGCTTACTACTGGGATTACGCCCAGCATCCGGCGCTGAGCTATTTCGATCATCCGCCGATGATCGCGTGGGTCATTAGCGCAGGTCAATTTCTGCTGGGCAAAAACGCGCTCGGCGTCCGGCTCGGCGGGCTTTTATTAACTCTTCTTTCAACTTGGCTTCTCTATACTTTGGGCAGGTTTTGGTTCAACCGCAGAGCGGGGCTCTGGGCTGCCCTGCTTTTCCAGTTGATACCGCTTTATTTCGTCTATGGCATGCTGATCACGCCCGACGTGCCGCTGATTTTTTTCTGGCTGTTGACGCTCTACCTGGTTTCGCTGGCGGTGCGCGAGGATCAAAAATGGGCGTGGTATGTGGCCGGTGCGGCGCTCGGGCTTGCCCTGCTGTCCAAATACACGGCGATCTTTTTGGTTCCGTCGACATTGCTATGGCTTACTTTAGATCGCTGTCACCGCCAGTGGCTCATCAGAAAAGAGCCCTACCTAGCTCTACTTATCGCGGCGCTGTTCTTCACTCCGGTGATCCTTTGGAACGTCGAGCACGACTGGGCGTCCTTTGGCTTCCAAGTGAGCGATCGATTCACTCGCGCGCCTAGCCAGCCACTTAAAAGCTTGGGAGAATTTTTGCTCATGCAAGTCGGCGTGACTTCGCCCATTCTTCTGGCAGGCTTACTCATGATGCCGGCGCTTCCTGTGTCATACGCTTTAAGCGACCGGCGCCTCCGATGGCGGTTTTGCTTTCTTTTCTCGATCCCGATCCTCGCCTTCATGCTGCTTTTCAGCATTCGTTCCGGGGTCAAGGCCAACTGGACGCTGCCCGGCTATCTATCTCTGCTCGTCGCCGCTTATCCCTGTTACCGCTATTTTCGTCTTAACAGCGGCGCTCGCAAGCTGCTCGTGGCCAGATATTTTTTGATCAGTTTTTTTTATGCTTTGCCGGTTCTGTATGTGGTTGCGATTTACCACTTAACCCTAACGATACCGGGAATTCCCACGCACAGTTTTACGACCGGTTGGAAAGAGTTGGGACAGACAGTCGGCCAGGAAGCACGAACCTTTGAGGTTGCCGACGGAAAAAAGGTGTTCCTTCTGGGCTTGGATAGTCATTACATCGCTGCCGCCCTTTCGTTTTATAGCGATGACAGCCGGGAAGTTTTCTCGCGCAACCTTGTCGGCAAACGCGCTTTGGCCTTCGAATACTGGACGCCAAAAATCGATCTCGTAGGTTTCAACGCGCTCGCGGTGGACGGCAATCCCCCCGATCTGGACTCGCTACGGAAATACTTTGTTCGCGTGGATGAAAATATAAAACGGCTCCCGGTTGTGAAGGGTGGAAGGGTCCTTGGACATTTTTATGTCGTGAAGTGCTTCGGTTATAGGCGGCCTGGCCCTAAACCAATCATGCTCAGCGAGGTGATTGGAGGAGATTGAATTTGTGGCGTCTTTATAGATTCCGGCGTCTCGTCGATCATCGAGCATCGTTCGCAACGATGTCGCAAAGGGCTTACGACAATTCGGTTTTTAGCCAATCCACAATCGTCGGAAAGGTCTGCGGTGTCTGCCCCATGTGACCGCCGGGAAAGACGCGCGCGGATTTCGGCGAGCCATATTCTAGAAGAATGTAAAGATCGGCGATCGGAGTTTGTAGATCGTCTTTGCCGTTGACGATCAGCATGGGACAGGACGGCTTCTCCAGCCAGCCTTGCTCTTTGAGCGAGAGTGCCGACCACGGTTTCATTAGCTCATCGATGCTGTTGACGCCGAAGAGCCGGCAGCGAGCGATGTCGTGATCCATCAGATAACTATCGGCGTTGGTCGACTCGCGCAGCCAGTCTGCTTGGAAAAAGAAATGCACGCCGCCGCCCCAGACGATCGACGCGCGCAGGCGCTTGGCTTCCACATGGGCCATCTTTGCCGCCCAGTACCCGCCGAAGCTCCGGCCCATGATGGCGATGCGTCTAGCATCGACATCGGAGCGCGTTTCCAGATAGTCGATCACGGCGGTAAAGACTGACTCCGCGGTCGGCGACGCTTTCATGGGACATTCGCCGGCCCCCGGTATATCCATGGAGCAAGTGGCCATGCCTGCTTTCTGCAACCCTTCATCGTATTCGTAACTCTCCGCTTTAAATGAATCGATGCCGCCGAAGTTAATCACAATCGCGTGTTCCCGCCCATCCTGCGGTACGCGCACGTAGATGGGAATTGCCTTGCCGCCGAATGGAATCTCGACGCGCTCCAGTGGCGGCTCGAAATATTTGGCTGCCCTCTCGTACACTTCGAGACTTTTGCGGAAACACTCCATCTTCCCCGGCGTATGCGGCGTCGGATAACGGCCGGTGGCGTAGTAGGCGTAGGCTTGAACGTAGGCGTCGCGGGCTTCTTTGAACTTGCCGGCTTGTTCGAGATTTGCGCCTTCTTCTTCGTAGGGTTTGGCGACCCGGGACCATTCTCTCGCCCAAAGCTCGGGATCTTTGCTGGTCAGGTTGGCGAGCACGGACTCGACGTCTTCCCGCTTCGCGTGACGAAAGGTGTTGCGCGTCCCGGTGCGCTCGCGAATCATCGCTTTGATTTCGTCTAGGTTTTTTACCCGTCCCATGGCAACCTCCTTGGGAGCGCTCAAGCAGTTCAAAGGTCAAGCCGTTCAAATCGTTGCAGTCGAAGCGTGAGCTGTCATCTACTTCACCCTGACATCAACTTCAAGCCTTGCCGCTGCCGACGCTGCACCGATTGTAGCCGCAGATTGGTTCCTGTATTGGCAGTGCGCGGATTTAATGTTATGGGAGATGCTATTCGCGATGGCTGATTTACTCCAGGTTAAAAATCTGCAGACGTCATTTTTTACGCCCGAAGGCGAAGTGCACGCCATCGACGGTGTGAGCTTCGAGATCGGCGAGGGTAAAACTCTCGGTCTGGTCGGTGAATCGGGTTGCGGCAAGAGCGTGACCTCGCTGTCGATCATGCGTCTGATTCCGTCGCCGCCGGGAAAAATCGTCGGCGGCGAGATTTTTTATCGCGGGCGCGATCTTTTGAAGCTCAACAACGAGGAAATGCGCAAAATCCGCGGCAACGAGATCTCGATGATTTTCCAAGAGCCGATGACTTCGCTCAATCCGGTATTCACCGTCGGCAATCAGATCGGCGAGGCCATCAAGCTGCACCAAGGGTTAGGCAAACGAGAGACCCGGCAAAAAACCATCGAGATGCTGCGTTTGGTCAAGATCGCCGATCCGGAATCGCGTGTCGATTCCTATCCGCATCTGCTGAGCGGCGGCATGCGCCAGCGCGTGATGATCGCCATGGCGCTGTCATGCAATCCGAGTCTACTGATCGCCGACGAGCCGACGACCGCGTTGGATGTGACGATCCAAGCGCAGATTCTCGAGCTGATGAAAGAGCTGCAGCAAAAGATCGGTGGTATGGCGCTGTTGCTGATCACGCATGATCTCGGCGTGGTTGCCGAACAGGCCGACCAAGTGGCGATCATGTACGCGGGCAAGATCGTCGAGCGAGCGAACACCAAAGCGATCTTCAACCACCCTTTTCATCCGTACACGGTGGGCTTGTTGAACTCGCTGCCGGGAGCCACCGGACAAAAGAAAAAACGGCTGGACGCCATACCAGGCGTGGTGCCGAATCCATTGCATCTTCCGAGCGGCTGCCGTTTCCGCGATCGCTGCCCAAGGGCCGCCGATCTGTGCGCGCAGAAGGAGCCGCAGCTGGAAGAAAAAGAATCCGGTCATACGGCCGCGTGCCACTTTCCGCACACCGAATCATGGGAGAAGCCGAGGATGGAGGAGTGAGGATAGGGATATCGATCCTCGATTCTCCATCTTCTATCCTCGGTGGTTGGTCTGACAGATGAGCCTGCTAGAAATTCACAATCTCAAAAAGCATTTTCCCGTGGGGGATGGCTTTTTCTCGCGCCACAAGGGCAGCGTCAAAGCCGTTGACGGGGTTAGCTTGACCGTCAACGAAGGCGAAACTTTAGGCTTGGTCGGCGAGTCGGGTTGCGGCAAATCTACCTTGGGTCGAACGATTCTCCGGCTGATCGAGCCGACCAGCGGCGAAGTCATTTTCCACGACAAAAATCTCCTGGCGCTTCCGGCGCGCGAGCTGCGCGACATGCGCCGCGAAATGCAGATCATTTTCCAAGATCCCTATGCCTCGCTCAACCCGCGCATGCGGGTTGGCGATATCGTCGGCGAAGGGCTCGAAATCCACAAGCTTGCCAGAGGCAAAGCCAAACGCGACCGGGTGATGGAGTTGCTGCACCAGGTCGGCTTGCGCGAAGAGCACTACCCGCGTTACCCGCATGAATTCAGCGGCGGCCAGCGCCAGCGCATCGGCATCGCCCGGGCGCTCGCGGTCAGCCCCAAGTTCATCGTATGCGACGAGCCGGTGTCATCGCTCGACGTGTCGATCCAGGCGCAGATTATCAACCTCCTGCAGGAACTGCAGGAGAAGATGCATCTCACCTACCTGTTCATTTCCCATGATCTGCGCGTGGTCGAGCATATCAGCCACCGGGTCGCGATCATGTATCTCGGCAAGATCGTCGAGATCGCCAACAGCGACACGATCTACAGCGCCGCCAAACATCCTTACACCCGCGCGCTCCTTTCCGCCGTGCCGATGCCTGACACCGCGCGCAAGAAGGAACGCATCGTGCTCGAAGGCGACGTGCCCAGTCCGGTGAATCCGCCGCCGGGGTGCACCTTTCATCCGCGCTGTTCATACCGCGAAGCTCTGTGCAGCCAAACCGAGCCGCCGCTCGATTTCAGCGTCGATGGTCACGGCGTAGCTTGCCATGTTTTTGGCCCGATCAAACGAGCATAAATCCCGCGCCAATCTGATTCATCCATGAGTTGGCCTTTTGGAGTTGAAATAGGTCGCATCAATGGTAAAATCGTTACAAGGTTAACAACTGGTTAATAGCGAAGATCCTTTGAAGGCCTCTCGGAAGTCATTCCGAGGGGTTTTTATTTTATCGAGGAGTTGAGTTTATGGCAGATGCATACGTGCCCATGACCAGCAAGGGCTACCAATTTCTGATCGAAGAGCTGAAACGCTTGAAAGCTGTTGAGCGGCCAAAAAATATACGCGACATCGAAGAAGCGCGGAGCCACGGCGACCTATCGGAAAACGCTGAATTCCACGCGGCTAAGGAACGGCAATCGCTCCTCGACCTGCAGATCCGTGAGATCGAGGACAAGGTCGCACGCGCGCAGGTGATCGAGGTTGCCAAACTCGCCGGCGACAAAGTCGTGTTCGGCGCAACGGTCTCCCTCGCCGATGGTGATACGGGTGACAAGGTGGTATACCAAATCGTCGGCGATCATGAGGCGGAACCGAAGAACGGGAAAATTTCTATCAGCTCTCCCATTGCCCGAGCCTTGATCGGCAAGAGCGAGGGAGACGAAGTTCAGGTCCGCACCCCCACGGGTGTTCGCACGTTTGATATTCTCAGCGTGGAATATATCGGTTAGATCGCTGCCACCGGTGGGGCGCGCCTATCTGGAAAGGAACCATGTCCTTTTCAGCCTTACTGGCTGTTCTCGGGTGTGACCCATCGCGGCGATCTTGCCTGCCACTCCTCATTCATATTTTTAACCTGGCAACGTCTCGAACATGCCGACGCAGCGGCACTGTGGGGGTGCTTGCCAGTTTTGTTCTCGTTGGCACGCTTGCTTCGGCGCAAGCGGCGATCCAGATCGAACCGCGGGTCGGTTTTCATGGAGTTTTTCAACTCGGCCGGCCGTTTCCGTTAGAAATTGAGCTCAGTAATACCGGCCGGCCTGCTGAAGGCGTCCTCGAAGTTCGAGTATGGAAGGGCGGTGCCACCAAAGGGGGCGCGCCCTATTTGGTCAATTACCGGCGCGAGATTTTTCTCGCCGGGCAAGCGCGCAAGAACGTGCAGCTCACGGTCGACCCTGATTTTATCAGTAGGCCGGTGACGATTACCTTCTCCGCGGCCGAGGCACGAGCTTCGCGGGACCTGGATTTGCGCCGCTATTTTTCCCCCGCTCCAGTCCTCTTGTTCATGAGTGAAAGCAGTTCGCTGCCGCCGCTCACCTTGGCCGCTTCGTCGCAAAATCGGCTGGTGTCACTTTCGCCCGAACAACTGGCGGCGGATTCGCGCGCATTGCTCGGTGTTTCGCATTTGATTCTCTACGATCAGTCCTTGCGCGAGCTGTCGCGCTCGCAACTACTGGCGCTTGACTCCTGGCTTATCGCGGGCGGCAAGATGATCATCATCGGCAGCCTCAACTACGCGCTCTATCAGGAAGCGGCGCTCAGCCGCTTCCTGCCGGTGCGGGTGACCGGTGCGAAGCAAATTACGTTTGCGCCGAGTGTTAGCAAGGGCGAACGAGCCGTGCCACTGGCTGGTGTTTGGGCGCTGACCTCGACGGTGGTTAACGGTAAAGCGCTGGCCGAGGCCCAAGGGGTTCCGATTTTAGTGGCAGCGAGCCGCGGCCGAGGACAAATCGTTTATTTGGCGCTCGACGTGGGCCGGCCGCCGTTGTTGCAATGGGCCGGCTTGCCAAAATTTTTACAAAACCTGCTGACGCCAATCGTCGGCGATGACACGGCGCCGCGCACGGAGTGGAACGATGTGGTTTTTAATCAACTGATCGCCAGTCCGTCGTTTATCTCCACCTACGTGCCCTCCGTTTCGCTTCTGCTGGCGATGCTAAGTTATCTCGGTGGCATCGGTGTGGTCACCTGGCTCTGGCAACGCCGACGATTGGCGCCGCGCCGGTTGTTGATCATGCTCCTGAGCCTCGCCACCGTGAGCACGGTGGCCGGCTACGCCTATTTCAGCCACGGCGGCAACGTCCCCGACGGCGTGCTGTTGAGCTCCACGGTGATGGAGAGCAGCGGCGACGGATTTGTCGAGGCGCAAGCCAATCTCGCGCTATTTTCCACTCAGCTGCGCCAGTACGACTTGGAGATGGAGCGCGGTTGGATCGAGCTGACCCCAGTGTCACTTCGGCCGCGCGAATCGGCAGAGCAAGCCGTGGTCGTGCGGGATAGCGGCGGCGCGAGCCGTTATCAGTTGCCGCTGCGCGAGTGGGACTTCCGACTTTTTCGCATGCGCCGCGTCGATCGATTTCCCTTGCGCGTGGAGTTCGAAATCCAGGGCGATCAATTGGTCATGACGGTTGAAAACCGTAGCGCCAAGGATCTGGCGAATTGTTGGCTTTTGGTGCCGGGACAGCGTTTCAATCTTGGCGCAATTCCGCGGGGCGCTCGTTGGCGCAAGAGCTTTCCGCTGACGAGCGCGAAAGCCAAGGATGATACCGGTGTCACTCACATCGACACCGTGAGTTTTCGTGAGGTCACGTTCCCCGATAAGACCCGCGATATCCTGTTTCACTCTTCCATGTTTCCGCGCGACGGCGACGCTCAGTGGGCGAACGGTGCAGCGGTGTTTTTTGGTTGGGTGAAAGATGCCGAACCACGCGTCCGGGTCGATGATCCGCGCATCCAAGCGCAAGACTACACGCTTTTCCGCGCCATCTTTCCTTTAACGGGAGGCGAAGACGAATGAGGGAAAATCCCGTCTGGCGCGAAAGCATCGATGTCTATTTTACCGAAGGACATGGGTTTGCCGTTTACTTTTATCTGCTGATCATGCTTGCTCCGGTGGAGTTTCTATCCTTGTATATACCGTCATTGGATGCCCAAATGTGGAGCGGTTCGGCCAGTCTGTTTAAAGTCACGGCGGTCACAGCGTTGCTCCTCGTCGTTTATTTTGCATTGCGGGTCGCCAATCAAGAGTTCGCGCCCTGGCGTTTTAAGTCGGTCAAATACTGGGTGCGCGATCAAGGTCAATCCATTGACGTCGTCAGTCGGGCACAACTCTATTTTCTCTTCACCCATATCGGCTTATCGCTGTTGCTCTGCGGCCCGTTTTTAGTGTGGGCAGGAGCAATCGCACGGACGCCGTTGGCGAGCATCGCTACGACGTTCTTACTCTTGCCCTTTTATTCGGTGAGTTACGGGGTGTGGGGGTTGGCGACGTTGGCGCTCTGGGAGCGCCGTATCGAGAACCGGCAGGTTTTTATTCGCTCTCTGTTTGCCTGCTTGGTAGTTCTCTCGGCGCTATTTTATTTGCCTTTGAACCCCGTCGCGTTCCTGCTGGCATTTCTGAGTAGGCAGGAGTTGCCGCCGCTGGCGATATTCGGCATACAGTGGTCGGGAACTTTTACGCATTTAAGTTTTCATATCTTGCTGGGCGGCACTGGGTACGCTCTCTATCGCTGGGCGCTGAAGCGAGAGCCGGGGTATTGAGCGCTGCAATGGAAAGTCTCAAGCATAAAATCACCGAGCTGCTCGACTGGGAGCGGCGCAAACGCCACGAGCAGACTTCCGCCATGGTCGCTTGCGTCGCGCTGGTTTTGGCAATTCTTTTTTTGCCGCTGCATGCCTATCTGCCGACCGATTGGCTGCGCTGGTTAATTCCCATCTTGCTTTTTGCCGGGTTGGCGCCCTGGTTTTTCTACCGTGGGCGCTGGCGGCGCGCCGACTCCGCGCGGGCGTTGGTTGACTTGGACAAGACGCTCAAACTTGACGAACGCGTCGTGACCGCCTGGGAATTGTCCGCACAGGCTGAACCGGGCGGCGCCGCGCTGTTGGTTTTGAAACAAGCCGAAGAAAGACTGCGCGCCGTCCAGCCGCGCGTGCTGTTGCCGCGGCAGTGGACCTGGGCGGCATACGCGGCGCTGCCGCTGCTGCTTCTTTGGTTGGCGCTTCTAGGGTTGGATTTCGACCGCTGGAGTTTCGATCCAGGACGCTACTCGGGACCGCCGACGCTGGCGCACAAGCTCCGCGAATTTTCCCGTGAGCTGCAGGACAAAGCGCGGAGCGAGGGACTACGTGAGACTCTTAAATTGGGTCAAGAAGTGGAAAAAACCGCGCAGAGAAGCATCGAAGCCAAAGCCGCCGACGAGCAAATGAAAAAGGAATTGGCCGGTGTGACAAAACAATTCGAAGCAGTGGCGAAGTCTGGAGTGGATAAAAATTCCTTCTCCAATGCGGAAAGCGAGCAGACTCTCAGGGATTTAAAATCTGAGCTGGAGGCGACGCACGACCTGCTGCGGTTTTCCGACGTCGCCAAAGGGGCGCAGGACTTGGAGCAGCGCTGGATGGAGCGATTGGCCGGCCTGCCGCAGCTCAAGCGGCAATTCGACCAAGCGGAGCGCGGCGGCCAACGCCTCGGTCAGAACGAGCTCAAATCGTTTCTGGATAAATTGGATCAACAGGTCACCAGCGAATTGGATCGCCGCTCGGTGCTCGAGGCGCAGCAATATTTGGATCAGATGATGAAACAGGGCCGAGGTGAAAAGGGCGAAAATTACGCTCAGACCGGCAAAAACGGCGAGCCGGATCCAAGCGCTGACGGTTTTAAAGAAAAAACCCAGAGCAATTTACCCGGCAAAGAGCCGGGAACGCGGGATGAAGATTCGCGCTCGCTACCGGAATTCCGTTCCGGTGCATCCACCCAGGTTAAGGGCTTGCTTGGCGAAGGGGAAAGTAGCGCTTTGATGCTTAAGGGCAAACCGAGCCCGGGAAAGAGCGCCGTTTCAGAGGCCGAAATCGTGGCCTCCTATCGTCGGCAGGCGGAACAGGAGCTCAACTCCGAGCGCGTGCCCGACGGGCTCAAAGAGACGATTAAGAATTATTTCATGTCGTTGGAGGAAGCGAAGAAGTGAATAGCTGCAAAAAATTGGCGTACTGGAGTATTGAAATACTGGGCGCCGCCAATACTCCACCCCTCCATTATCCCATCACTCCAATCAGCTCTTAGGAGCCGCATCATGCAATCTGTCGAGGAAATTGAACAGCGGATCATCAGCGCACGGCGCACTTTCGACGACCTGCGCGCCGAGATGGGTCGCATCATCGTCGGCCATGAACAATTGATTGAGCAAGTTTTCATCGCCCTCGTCTGCGGCGGCCATTGTTTACTCGAAGGCGTGCCGGGTCTGGGCAAGACTTTGATGGTGCGGAGTTTTGGCGAAGCTCTGAGTCTCAGTTTCTCGCGCATTCAGTTCACTCCCGATCTGATGCCCGCCGATATCACCGGTACCAACATGCTGACCGACGATCCCTCGGGGCGCAAAGTCTTCGAGTTCCAACGCGGGCCGGTTTTCGCCCATATTGTCCTCGCCGATGAAATCAACCGCGCCACGCCGAAGACGCAATCGGCGCTGTTGGAGGCGATGCAGGAACAAGGCGTCACCGTCGGGGGCAAGCTGCATCGGTTGGAAAATCCGTTCATGGTACTGGCGACGCAAAATCCAATCGAGATGGAAGGCACCTATCCGCTGCCCGAGGCGCAGGTGGACAGATTCTTTTTCAAGCTGCTGCTGCAGTTTCCAAGTCGCGAAGAACTGGCGCGCATCGCCGATCTGACCACGGCGGCGCCGCCGTCAGCGCTGCGCGACGTCTTGGACGCAGCCGGGATCCTGAAAATGCGCCAGTGGGTGAGGGAGGTGCCGCTCGCCGACGTCGTGAAGGATTACGCGGTACGCTTGGTCATGAGCACGCACCCGCAGCAAAAGCAGGGCAACGGCTCGGGCGGCTTGGCGCAACGCTTTGTGATGTACGGCTCAAGCCCGCGCGGACTGCAGAGCTTGATTCTGGCGGCGAAAGCGCGCGCTCTTTTGGCCGGCCGGCCCAATGTTTCCTTCGAGGACATTCGCGCGCTGTTGCTGCCGAGCTTGCGCCACCGCTTGATTCTCAACCTCGAAGCCGACGCCGAAGGCGTGACCGCCGAGAAAATCCTAACCGAAGTGGCCGGGCAGATTCCCGAGGTAGAATAGGAGCAGAAATGGGTTTCGGGTTTCGGGTTCCGGGTTTTGGGTTCTCACCAGCGTGGATCGGCGATTTATATCCACGGATCCTTCGCAGCGCTTGGGGAAAGATCCCTCGGTTTGCTCGGGATGACAATTCGCGTGGCTCCAATGCCGTGGGCAGTAAAGTCGTAGCTGAACAATTTGCGACCATTCAACCCGAGACCCGAGACTCGAAACCCGAAACTTTTTTCGACACCGACTTTCTGCGCAAGCTCGAACGGCTGCATCTCGTCGCCAAACGACTACGCTGGGCCGGCGCCAAGGGCGAGCATGCCGCTTCGCGCAAGGGCTTTAGTTTGGAATTTTCGGATTATCGCCGTTACCAGCACGGGGATGATCTGCGTTACGTCGACTGGAATATTTACCGCCGTCTCGATCGGTTGCTCTTGAAAGTCTTTACGGCCGAGGAAGAGATGAACATTTATCTCTTGGTCGACACCAGCCGCTCGATGGCCGAAGGCAGCCCGGTGAAGGTCGATTACGCCAGAAAAGTTGCCGCAGCGCTGGGCTACATCGGTCTTAAAAATCTCGATCGCGTCGGCGGCGCCTCATTTTCTACGCACCTGCATACGCCATTGACGCTGGGTCGCGGGCGAAGACAGATCCTTAGCCTGTTCAATTTTCTCGGCCGGCTGTCGTGCCATGGGGAAACCAACCTGCGCGCGGCCATTCACGCGTTCACCCATCTGTTTCCTCATCCCGGATTTGTCGTGATCGTCAGCGACCTGTTCGATCCCGCCGGCTGGCGTGCGGCATTGGAAGAATTGACCGCGAAACACTACCAGCTGCTGGTCATTCACGTGGTCGACGATCAAGAGATCCAACCGAAACCCTGGGGCGACATCGCGCTGGTCGACGCGGAAGCCGGCCGCGAGCGCAAGTTTTTTCTCGACGCCGATTTGGTGCGGCGCTTTCAAACGGAATTGAAGCGTTACTTCGAGGAAATCGAAACCATTTGCGCCAGCCGGCGAATCGATTACCTGCGTACGACGACCCAAGTGCCCTTTGATGACTTTGTTTTGCAGACGCTGCGCCGGGTGAGCAGCGTGGCGTAGATTATGCTCTGGGGCCTGCCATCCGCACTTTTGTTGCTCGCCGGCGCGATCCCGCTGATCCTGTTTCTGCATAGCCTCAAGCCGAGGGGGCGAAAAATCACCACGACCACGATGTTTCTCTGGGAGCGCATTCTGAGAGAGCGTCCGCTTGGGACCCGGCTTGGCTGGCTCCTGCGCAATAATCTGCTCTTGATTCTTCAGCTCCTGGCCGCGTTGGCCCTGATCGCCGCACTCGCCGATCCGTCATTGCGGCATTTCGGTTCGGCTTCCGGTGATTGGGTCGTGGTCGTCGACTTGAGCGCGAGCATGAAGGCGAAAGGAAGGAACGGCTCGCGCTTCGACGCGGCGCGCCGGGAGTATTTGGCCCTCGTTGACGACTTACGGAGCGCGCAAAAGATGATGGTGATCGGCGCCGGCGCGCAGCCGCGGCTGCTCGCCCCCTTCACGGCTGACAAGCGCAGGCTGAGAGAGTTGGCGCGCGAGCTCGAAGCCACTGACGCCCCCGGACGCGTCAAGGACGCGATCCTCTTTGCTCACGCGTTTCTCAAACGGGGCAGCACGGATCGCGTCCTGGTGATCAGCGACGGCGCCTTTACGGGTGCGGAAGAGTTTACCAAGTCCGCGGCACATTACCGCTTCATCAGCGTCGGCGGCGGCAAGGATAACATCGCGATCGTCGGTTTCGAAGTCCGGCGCCATCCCGAACGGTCGTCGCCAGCTGAAATCATGGTACACGTGAGGAACTTCACGCCGAAGGCGGTGCGTGTACCGCTGGTTCTAAAACTAAACGACAAAACCCTGATTCGCCAAGACGTCGATATCGGCGCCGACGACCGGCGGGTGCTGATCTTTCCCTACGAGGGCAGTTTGAATGGAACTTTAATCGCCCGTTTGGAAGTCGATGATGACTTTACCACGGACAATCAAGCGTATTTGGCGCTGAGCGATTCAGCTCCAGTGCGCGTCCTTTACGTCGGGCCGGGAAATCCTTATCTGAGTCAGCTCTTGCGCTTCTTCGCCAATGTTCAATTAAGCTTCGCGCCGCGTTGGGACGAAGAAGCCATGCATTCGGCGCCGCCCTTCGACGTTGTGATCTTTGACCGCGTAACCCCTCCCGCGCTCAAGCAAGGCAACTTTATCTTGATCGACACCGTCGCCCCGAATTTGCCGATCGACTTTAAGGGGACAATGCAAAATCCGCGGATCGTTGCACCGCTCGCCAAACACCCGCTCACCGATGGCTTGAATCTTGGCGATCTCAGAATTAACGAAGCCCTGCGGATTGGCGTGCGCGACGAAGGTACGGTGTTGGCCCGCTCCGAGCAGACCCCGCTGCTTTATGCCTTAGACAAGGGCAAGCTTCGGCTGCTTTTTTTCGGATTCGACCTGATGGCCTCCGATCTGCCTTTGCGCGTGGCGTTTCCAATTCTCTTGCACAATGCGCTTGAGTGGTTTCACCCCGATCAGCTTGAATTTCCCGCACAGACGACGCAGGCCGGCGCTCCCATCGCCTTACGCTTGCCAAATAACGACGGCACGTTGGAAATCACCACGCCTTCCGGAAAAAAAGAGATTTTCAATTCGGCCTCGAATCCACTGGTATTCACCGACACATTCCAAACCGGCTTTTACAGCTACCAGAGCGCCAACCACAACGGCCGCTTCGCGGTCAATCTATTCGACGAGGACGAGTCGCAGATCCAGCCGCGGGCGAGCTTGGGCGCGGCGGCGAAGAAGGGTGAAGAAGAGAGCGCGGCGACTGAAAGCGGACTCACTCTGTGGCCGGCGCTGTTGGGCGCGGTGCTAGCCGTGCTCGGGCTGGAGCTCTTGTTGGCGCTTCGCCAGGGAATGCCGGTCTATCCAATTCTCATCCGGAGCGCGGCGCTGGTGGCGCTGGCGGTCGCGCTGGTCAATCCGCGCATCTTTCGCGCCGCAACCGCTCTCGATGTCATTCTCGGCGTCGACCTGTCGCGCAGCGTCGGTCAAGAGGGGCGGGAAAAAGCGCTTGAGATTCTCGACGCGGCGAGCCGAATCAAGAGCGCCGATACCCGCACCGGACTTTTGACTTTTGGGAGCGCGCCCGAGTGGGAGTCTCTGCCGCGCGAAAACATTCCGGCGGGCGATTTCAGCTCGCGCCCGGAGCGCGACGAAACCGATATTCAAGCGGCGCTGCAAGCTGCTGTCGCGCAAGTCGGCGAAGGGCGTCAGGGAAAAATCCTGCTGATCTCCGACGGCAATGAAAATCGCGGCGAGACCGCGCGCGTCATTCCACTCTTGCGCAGTCAGGGCGTAGAGGTTTGGACACTGCCGGTGAGTCTGTCGCGCGGCCGCAATGAAATCTATCTGAGCGATCTTACCTTGCCGCGCCAAGTCGACAGCGCCGAAGGATTCGAAATTCACGGCTCGATTGAAAGCTTGCGGGAAGCGCCGGCACGGCTCCGCCTGTTGCGCGACGGCGTTTTGCAGTCGGAGCGGCAATTGCGCCTGAAGGCGGGCAGCAACTCGATCGCGTTCCACGATAGCCTCACCGAACGCGGCAACCATACCTACGAGCTCCTGGTGGAATCGCCGGACGATACACTGGCGGAAAATAATTTATTGCAGGGCGTGGTGTCGGTGAAAGGGCCGCCGCGGGTGCTCTTGCTCTCCGCACAAAATGAAAGCCGGCGGGTGATTGCCAAAGTTCTAGAAGTGCAAGGCTACGCGGTGGTGCAAGCGGCTCCCGATGCCCACGCGCTCTCATTATCCGAGCTCTCGGCGTACGATCTCTTGGTGCTCGACAACGTGCCGGCGTTTCAATTGTCGCACCCCAAGATGGAGAGCATCGAAAAATATGTCCGCGACTTGGGCGGCGGCCTGCTCGTGATCGGCGGCTCCCAGAGCTACGGCGCCGGTGGCTATTTCCGCACGCCGCTCGAGCGCATGCTTCCGGTCGACATGCGGCCGCCGGCGCGGCTCGAGATGCCGCATGTGGCGCTGCTGTTCGTGCTCGATAAGTCCGGCAGCATGGGCGCGGGCGCGGAAGGCAGCACCAAGCTCGATCTTGCCAAAGCCGCGGCGATCGCCGCCGCCGACATTATGAACCCGACGGATCAAGTCGGCATTCTCGCCTTCGACGCGAGCTGGGATTGGACTCTGCCGTTCAGGCAAGTCGGCAAGGGCGAATGGATTTCTGAGAAGTTATCGTCTTTGCAGTCCGACGGCGGCACGGATCTGTACAAGGCGATGGTCGAAGCGTATCGCGGCATTGCCGCCAAGCAGGCGGCGATCAAACATGTAATCGTGCTCTCCGACGGGCTGACGGATAAGGCGGACTTCCACTCGCTCGCCGCCAAGATGGCGCGCGACGGCATCACGGTCTCCACCGTCTCCGTCGGCAACGACGCTGACGTGCAGCTGATGGCCGACATCGCCAAAGACGGCAAAGGGCGCGGTTACGTCGCCCTGGACCCGGAGACGATCCCACAAATCTTTACCACCGAAACGCTGCTGATCTCGCGCGATCTGCTGATCGAAAAACCCGTAACCCCAACGATCGTCGCCCCCACCGGCCCGCTCAAAGGCGTGGCGCAAAGCAATTTACCCGCGCTGCGCGGCTACGTGCTCACCTATCCGAAAGCGCGTGCCGAGCTGCTGATGCGCGCCGACAAAGATCCGCTGCTGGTTGCCTGGCGCTACGGCGTCGGCCGGGTGATGGCGTTCACTTCCGACTTGAGCGGGCGCTGGGGCAAAGATTGGGTTACGTGGCAAGGATTTCCCCAATGGGCGAGTCAACTGGCGCGCGATACCATGCGCAAGGTTGTCGAAACCAAGACGCGCACCGATTTTTCTGCCGACGGCGAGTCGATCAAAGTCACGACGGACCTGACTTCGCGCGACGGCAAGTTTCTAAATTACCTAAAGCTCAAAGCCAATATCACGACGCCCAATCAAGCCAGCGATGAGCGAGCGTTGCAGCAGACTGCGCCCGGTCGCTATGAAGGTAAATTTACCCCGGCGGCGCGCGGCATTTACTTCGTCACGCTGTTCGCCCAAGGTGACGGCACCGACGGGCCGCTGCCCGTGGCAACTGTTCCTTACATTGCGCCTTATCCGAAGGAATATCGCGAGCTCAAACCCAATCTGTCGCTGCTGAGCCGGCTGGCTGAAGAAACCGGCGGCGAAATGCTCGATCCGGAGAAATTCGTGCGCGGCCTGGAGCGGTTTTATAAACCGACGCCGGGAAAAGCTATTCATGGCCGCGACATCTGGTGGCCATTGGCATGTGCCGGATTAATTCTCTTTCTCGCCGATCTGGTTTTCAGGCAATGGCCGGTCCGCAAAGTTGCGGCTTAAATCGACCCCGTTGCTTCAAAGTCTTCGTATCGGGTACACTCCGCGAGATTGTCGGATGACAGTTAAAACTCTCGTGGAGGTTAGCTTGGTGAAAACAGTAGTCGCCACTCTTTTGTCTCTGGCCTTATTGCCGGTGTTGCTGATGGCGCCGCCGGCGCGAGCGCAGAAGCTCCAGGTAGTGCGCATCGCTTTGTCGACGCCGACGCCGCACATGGCGCCGCTTTGGGTGGGAAAAGACAAGAAATTGTTTGAGAAGTATGGGCTGGACGTTCAATTGATCCTGGTCAACAGCGGCTCGCTGGTGGCGCAGATGTTTCAAGCCGGTGAGTTGCAGATGACCGCCAACGCGCCGGCGTCGCTAGTCAGTCTGGCCGCGGCCGGCGAGAAGCTGAGTTTCTTTCTCGGTCTGAGCAACACCTCGCCGTTTACCTTGATGACCCAGCCGAATTTGCGCAGAGCCGAAGATTTGAAGGGCAAGCGAATCGGCACTGCCCGCTTCGGCGGCTCATCGCATATTTCTGCACTGATCGCTCTGGAGCATTTGGGCTTGGATCTCAAGCGCGACAAGATCATCCTGGTGCAAACCGGCGTCGATCCCGACCGCATGGTGGCGCTGGAAAACAAAGCGATCGACGCGGCGATGTTGCAGCTGGTGGCGACGAAAGTCATGACGGCCAAAGGCTATTATCAGCTGCTCAATATGTATAAATCAAAGGTTCCGTACCAAAACACCGGTCTCACGATCAAAAAAGAATACGGAATCACCAACGCCAAGACGGTTGACAGTTTTACCCGCGGCATCATCGAAGCGTACGGGTATATTTTTAAGAAGGAGAACAAACCAGCGGTCAAGGAAGTGATCGCGAGAAATCTTCGCCTCCCCAACGTCGACGCCGCCGAAGATTATTATACCGAGGCTCAAGAGGAGCTCGACCGCAAACCGTATCCGACATTGGAAGGATTTAAGATCGTCATCAAATACGTTGCCGAGCAAAACCCCAGAGCCGCCGCTATCAAAGTCGAAGATATCGTCGACAACAGCTGGCTCAAGAAACTCGACGGCGAGGGTTTTTTTGAGAAGGTGTATGGTGCGAGGTGAGAGCGTCACTGAAACCTGAAATCTAATCTGACGCCCTGTAATATCGTGATCGAGCGCCCGCCAGTCTGGTGCCGCAGACTTTGAGATGTCTACGCTGCGCTAAAAAATTTGTCACCATATGGATTTTTTTTCGTGCATCGTTCCATTCACCTGTGCTATATGTGGCCGTAAATTCGGCGAGGTCGGTGGTGGAAGATGTTCGCAGTGCGGCAAGATCGTTTGCCGGCATCACTTTCTCAGAGGGTGGTTCAAAGGTCGCGGTCGCGTCTGCTCAAGATGTTTGGTCAAGCCGAATGAAAATCGATCAGCGCCCGAAGCGGACAAAAAATTTAGCGGTGGTGATTGAACGGACTTAATAGTTCTCGTGACTGGCCGATACGCTTCACTTCGTAAATATTTTTCCTGCCGTCAAGCTTTTTTCTTTTTCAATTTTTGGATGCCCAAACGCTTTGTGTTGCGAAGCGCGGATCTTGTGGCTTCGGTCCGGCGCGGGAATACTCTGCTGCGTGTGGCGACGTTACCTGCGTTAGAATTGCCGAGAGCTCTTCGACGGTGTGAATTATTGGTGGGCTATCACGTGGACAATGAGCATTCGAATCTTGCCGTGGCGTTCGACAATTTGTGAGCCGTTCGAAACAAGAGCGGCGACCTTGCTGCCTTGTTTTTCAGCAACGTCGATTAAAACGGCGCCTTTGAAATTTCTGGTGGATGTCAGGAAAAATCCTGCACAAATATGAGAAAGTCTAAAAAACACCTGTGTTTTTCATAATTTTTGCTCGCCGACGCACCTCACGTCCGAAACGCGCAGGACATTATATCGAGCGTTTATGGAGCCAAAAACCCTCTGGTCTTGCCCTTGCATTATTTTTTATGCGGCGGACGTCTAAAGAATGAAGGGACGACATCCGACTGATTAGATCCTAGAAATTCACAACGCGTCAATTCCACACGGGGAAGGAGAAACGATGAGCCCTGGAGACCTGTTGAAAACCAGTAAACCCATTCGCTCGCAAAAAACGGGGGTGCTCCTGCCACGCGAAGGTACTTTCGTTAGGATGGTAGAAAACCTGGGACGCCAGCTGATCCTGGTCAACTTCGGCACGGCGGGTTACGAATACATCTTTCCCGAAGAGATTTCGGAGCCGGCTAATTCCTGAGCGCTGCCCAGGCCTTCCGTCATAAGGCATTCTCCGCATTGACCTTTACCGACTCACGCAGTCGCGACCCGGAATTTTTCCCCGAGCAAACTTCCCTTTGATTTGGCTTCCGCAAGCCAGATTTGCTAATAAAGAACAGAGACTCTCATCAGAGAGGTGTTCCATGAGCGAGCGGGTGATCAAGGGTTACCATGCCCACATCTATTATGATCCGGCAAAAACCCGGGATGCCGCGGCGCGGGTGCGCGCCGGATTGGCCGCTTTCAATGTGCAGCTCGGCGGCTGGCATGACGAGCCTGTAGGACCGCATCTCGATGCCATGTACCAAGCGGTTTTCGCGCCCGAAGAGTTCGGCAAAGTCGTGCCTTGGCTAATGCTTCATCGCGAAGGTTTGTCGGTGCTCGTGCATCCATCGACCGGCGACGGCCACGGCGATCATCTCGTCCGCTCGCTCTGGCTCGGCGAGAAACTAAAATTGAACGAAGAAGCGCTGCGGCGGGGCGCCTAGGCTCTTTACGTACGAACGGCCGATGAAGCGGATCCACAGCGCCAAAGATCCACTGATGATCGGTCACCTGAAGAACGTTTTGGCGACCTTCGGCATCCGGTGTATCGCGAGAAATCTCGACCTCAGCAGCGCCGCCGGCGAGCTGCCGCCCATCGAGTGCTGGCCGGAGCTCTGGGTCGTCGACGATGAGAAAGTCGCTAAAGCGACGGCCATCCTCAGGAAAACCTTGGCGCCGATGGAGTCGGTGAAAAAATCCTGGCTGTGTGGCGGTTGTGGCGAAACAATCGAGGGCCAATTCTCCGAATGCTGGAACTGCGGGCGGGACCGCTCGGGTAAGAAGCCGGCTCCCTTGCTCAGATTGGTTTCGTCTTCGGTCCGCAAGCGATAATTTTCCCTTCGATACTTTTTCCTGATCACGGCTGCTTCGCCATCGTCAAGCCCGCGAATTGAAAAGAACCGTTAGTCAAGGAGTTTGCATGGAGTATCGTCAACTGGGGCATTCGGGCGTGCGCGTTTCGGTCGTCGGTTTGGGCGCCAACCGATTCGGATCGCGGGAAGTGGGACAAGCAGAGGTCAATCAAATTGTCGACGCTGCGCTCGATGCTGGCGTCAACTTCATCGACACGGCAAATACCTACAACGACGGCCGCTCCGAAGAAACCCTGGGCAATGCTTTCAAAGGACGGATGGACAAGTTCGTCATTGCGACCAAGTTTAATTTTCCCAGAAAAACCAGCGCCAACAGCTGGGGCGCGTCGCGCTATCAGCTGATGCAGGCGGTGGAGCAAAGCATGCGTCGGTTGCAGAGCGATCATATCGATCTTTACTATTGCCATCGTTGGGACGATACCACGCCGATCGACGAAACCCTGCGCGCCTTGGACGATCTCATCCGCATGGGAAAAGTTCGCTACATTGGCGCCTCGGCGTACGCTTCGTGGCAATTGGCACACGCCAATGTCCTGGCGGAGCTCAAAGGCTGGACGCGCTTCGTTGTGCTGCAGTCCGAGTACAACCTGTTGAAACGCGCCGTCGAGCGCGAAGTATTGCCCTATTGCCGCGCGCACAGAGTCGGTTTTGTGCCCTACTATCCGCTGGCAGGCGGATTTCTCACCGGCAAATATGAATTGGGCAAGCCGGCACCACCCGGTTCGCGCGGTGAGTCGGTGCGAAACGTGCAAGAGCTGATGAACGAGAAAAATTATAATTTAATTAGCAAACTAACCGCGTGGGCAAAGGATCACGGTCGCGGCGTCAACGAGCTGGCGCAGGCTTGGTTGCTGGCGCAGCCGGCTGTCTGTTCGGTGATCACCGGCGCGCGAAAGTTGGAACATGTCACCAGCAACGTCAAAGCCGCCGATTGGAGTCTCACGGTGGCGCAGCTGCAAGAAATCGAGACGATTACTACGGGATGAGAGTTCGCTGACAGGAGGCGGTCCCGCGGTCAGATTAGTCAGGTTGCAAAAGGCAAGGTTAACTGTGCCGTCGCTGGTGTTATTTGCCCAGGCGCGCGCGGCATTTTAGCCATCTCGTCTTCAAGCCAGCGAATATATTGGCGGTGAATGTGGCGCCGCTCAATCGCCGCCAGACAGAGGTCGCGCACCAGCCCTGCGTAATCGGACCAGTGCTCGCGCATGATGCGCGGCATCTTAAGATAAGTCGGCGCATCGTCACAGAAGAGCGGATCGCGTGCCAGGGTCCAGATATCGCATTGTTTCTCGCCGGAGGGAATTTTTTGTGGATCGGCAGAGCGCGCTCCTGAGCTATCGCCATAGGCCAAGCCTTGAATCAAATGGGTCAGCTCATGGCCGATGGTTTGATAGGTGACTTTGCGCACTCTGAGCCGGATGATGAGACTCGAGACCACTCCTTTCCGATAGATCACCGTGGCGCTGCCCAGATGTTTGCGCGTATACCCGATGGTGATCTGCGCGTCTGTTAATTCGGGAAAATAGCTCAACGAGCGTTGCAGCATCTCCATCGTGCGGCGCGTGAGACGCTGTTTCATCTGCGGCGTGAGTCTGATGGGCATGAACGAATTTCGTCTAGGATCGCAACCTTGAACGGCGGGTCGTTAGTGTCATAATACCGGCGCGCTTCAGGGATCCTTTATGGCAGACACGAAAAATAAGAACAAGGAAAAAAGCGAGCGCCCGTTTCGTTCCGGCTACATTACGATTATCGGCCGCCCCAACGTCGGCAAGTCGACGTTGCTGAATCACATCCTCGGCGAGAAAGTCGCGATCGTTTCACCCAAGCCGCAAACGACGCGCAACCGCATTACCGGTATTCGCACGACGCCGTCATCGCAAATTATTTTTCTCGACACGCCGGGAATGCATCAGGGGCATTCACTGATGGACCGGCGCATGATGGATATCGCTTTACAAACGTTGGACGAAGTGGACGGGGTACTCTGGCTACTCGACGCCCATGATAAAATAAAGCAGGAAGAAGAGCGGATCGCCGAAACGCTGCGCGGCGTGGAAACGCCGGTATTGATTCTGCTCAATAAGATCGACCTTGTCTCCAAGGGCAAGTTACTGCCGCTGATAGAACGGTGTGCCCAGCTTTTGCCCGGCAAAGAGATCGTCCCGGTGAGCGCGCTCAAGGGCGAAGGATTGGATATCGTCTTGAAGATTGTCGAAGGCTGGCTGCCCGAAGGGCCACCATATTTTACCGAAGGCGAGCATACCGACCAGACGGAGCGATTTCTCGCTTCGGAGCTCGTGCGCGAGAAAGTGTTTCTGCTGACGCGCGAGGAAATTCCCTACGGCGTCGCTGTAACGATCGATGAGTTTGTCGAAAAAGAAGAAAAGAATCTGATCGTCATTGCCGCGACCATTCATACCGAGCGCGACTCGCACAAAGGCATTTTGATTGGCAAGCACGGCTCGATGCTCAAAGAAATCGGCCAGCAGGCGCGGCAGGAGCTAGAGGCGCTGCTCGGTTGCCGAATCTTTCTCGAGCTCTTTGTGCGGGTCGATCCGGGCTGGACGCAAAACCCACACTTGTTAACCGAAATGGGTTTATAAATGATTCGATCCTCATCAGCGAATCTTGTGATGGCGCAAGAGCGGTCATCCAAGCTCCCCATGGTGGCGATCGTTGGCCGCCCCAACGTCGGCAAGTCCACGCTGTTTAATCGTCTGATCGGCGAGCGCAGAGCGATTGTCGACGACTTGCCGGGGGTGACGCGGGATCGAAATTACGCGCAAGCCGTGTGGGCGGATCGTCACTATGTGATCGTCGACACCGGCGGCCTGGATGCGGAAAGCGATGGCGCGCTGGAAGCGAGCGTACAAGCTCAGAGCCGCCGCGCGGTTTCCGAAGCGGATGTCATTATTTTTCTGTTTGACGGCAAAAGCGGGCTCAATCCGCTGGATCGAGACGCCGTCGACGTGCTGCGCAGGTCCGGCAAGCCGGTGTTCTTTGCCGTCAACAAGCTCGATTCTCAGCGGCGCGCCGTTAATCTCTATGAATTTTTCGCGCTCGGCATCGGCCAGCTCTATTCGATCTCCGCCGAACACGGGTTAGGGATAGCCGAGTTGCTTGACGATGTCGTGCAACGCTTTCCGCCGCTCTTTTCGGACGGCGAGGAGGGGGACAAAAAGACTGTCGAACAAAGCGTTCAGACGTTGCGCGTTGCTGTCGTCGGGCGGCCCAACGTTGGCAAGTCGACGCTGATTAACCGCTTGCTCGGTTATGAGCGTTCGGTGGTCGACGCCAAACCGGGGACGACGCGGGATTCCTTGGACACGCCGTTCGAGCTGGCAGGCGAAGCTTGCTTCTTGGTTGACACGGCCGGTATTCGCCGCAAAGCGAGGATCGATGATCGGATCGAAAGCTCCAGCGTGAAACGTTCGCTCCGCGCGGTTGACCGCGGCGATCTTGTCATTCACGTCGTCGACGGTCCGGAAGGCGTCACCGATCAGGACGCGCAAATTCTAAGCTACGCGGTCGAACGCGGCAAAGCGCTTCTGCTCGCCGTCAACAAGTGGGATCTGGTTTCAAAAGACAACCCAAGCGTCGATCGCTACCGCGACGAAATAAACTACCGGCTCTCGTTTTTAGAATTTATTCCCATCGCGTTTATTTCGGCAGCCACGGGATTCGGCGTCCGCAAAATGACCGAGGTCGGCGCACAAATTCTAAAATCCTATCGGCGCAAGGTGTCGACTTCGATGGTCAATCAGGCGCTGCAGAAGATCGTCCGCGCCCACAGCGCACCGCTGGCGCAGAATAAGCCAGTGAAATTTTATTACGGTACGCAGAGCGGCACGCGGCCACCGACGTTCACTCTTTTTGTCAACCGGCCGACAGCCGTGCTCGAGAGTTATAAAAAATATTTGATGCATCAGTTGCAGCAAAGCTTGGGATTTGAGCAGACGCCGATACGGCTCGACCTGCGGGCGCGGCGCGAAGAGAAAAAAGGCAAAAGATCGTGACCCATCGATGCCGGATCGTCGTCAATGAGGGCGGCATCACGGCGTTCCATGCGCGTAAAAAGATCAAGAAGCAACGTCACTCAGTGGCAGAATCTCCCGCTCCAGGTTGAATTGGGATGCCAAAGAAAATTACCGAGCCTAGGTAAACGTAGTGCAAAATCAGCAACTTCCCACGATTCTAGCGTGTTAGTCTCGACCCCATACGGCGACGCTGTCTAGCGTTCAATTTCAAATTGCCTTATCATTTGTATCTCGTTTCTCTGGCCGCGGCTACATCGATTGTTTCGCGCCGCAGTTTGACAAAGCTTTGAAGAATATGATTCAGGCATCTTTATCCTTCGAGAAGGGACTGCGGTTGTCGGTATCGTCGCGACATGTCAATGCGCCTTGGCTAGCGCTCGCGCGAGTCAAAGGACTCGGCGGTGTGAGTTTTAAAAAACTCACGGCGCGGTTCGTTGATCCGACGGCGGCATTTTCCGCTGCACCGGCCGAGCTCGAACAAGTCGAAGGATTGCACCGCGACGCGATCGACGGGATCCTCGCTTTTTCCGATTGGGCTGAGATCGACGATGAAATCGAGCGCGCGCGCGACGCTGGGATTGCGATTATTCCTTTTACCAATCCGAATTATCCAGCGCGGTTGCGGACGATCGCCGACCCGCCGCCGTTTCTTTACGTTAAGGGAAATATTCTTACGGCCGACGACAAAGCGGTGGCGATCGTCGGCTCGCGCAGCGCAAGCGAATACGGGCGCCGTGTCGCGCGCGATTTGGCGCGTGGCCTGGCGTCCTTGGGATTCACCGTGGTGAGCGGGATGGCGCGCGGCATCGATGGCAGCGCCCACGAGAGCGCGCTTCAGGCCGGCGGACGCACTTTTGCCGTTCTCGGTTCCGGCGTCGAACGCGCCTATCCGCCGGAGCATGAAATACTTTACCGGCGCATCAGCGAAAGCGGCGCGGTGATTTCGGAGTTACCGATCGGCACGCGGCCGATGGCATTCAATTTTCCCGCGCGCAACCGTCTGATCAGTGGTTTGTCGTTGGGTGTCGTCGTGGTCGAAGCGACGGAGAAGAGCGGCTCGCTGATTACCGCAACTTTAGCGGTGGAGCAGGGCCGCGAAGTGTTTGCCGTGCCGGGCGAAGTAGGTTCAAGCCGGAGCCGGGGCGCACACCGCTTGATCCGCCAGGGAGCGAAGCTCGTCGAGAGCGTCGACGACATTATCGAAGAGATCGCGCCGCAGCTATTGGATCGCTCCGGCGGCGCGGCACAACGCGCGCCGCGGTTGCTGCCGCAAAATGCCAGCGATGCCGCGCGCAAGATTTTCGCGTTACTGCAGGAGGACAGCCTGCAAATAGATCAAGTAATTGAAAGAACCGGCATGTCGGCCGCTCAGGTTTTAGAGGCTCTCCTGGAGTTAGAGTTGCAGGGGCTGCTGCGACAGTCGCCGGGAAAAATTTATCGAGCGGAAAGATAAATCTAGGCATCGCGATTGGGAGCATTCAGAATCGAGTTTAATTCATGGCAGCAAAAAATCTAGTCATCGTTGAATCGCCCGCCAAAGCCAAGACTTTGGAAAAGTATTTGGGACGCGATTTTCAAGTCAAAGCCTCCGTAGGTCACGTCGTCGATTTACCGAAAAGCAAACTCGGCGTCGATATCAAGAAGGATTTCGCGCCGGATTTCCACGTGATTCAAGCCAAGAAAAAAGTCATCGACGACCTCAAGAAGGCGGCCAAAGGAAAAGAGAATATCTATCTGGCTTCCGACCCCGACCGCGAAGGCGAGGCGATCGCGTGGCATATCGCCGGTCAGGTCGCGAAAAATCACAAGCATGTACACCGCGTGCTGATCAACGAGATCACTAAAAAAGCGGTGCAGGAAGCGATCGCCAATCCGCAGGAGCTCGACCGCAACAAGTTCGACGCGCAGATTGCGCGCCGGGTATTGGACCGCTTGGTGGGTTACCAGATCAGTCCGCTGCTGTGGAAAAAAGTGCGGCGCGGACTGAGCGCGGGGCGCGTGCAATCGGTGGCGGTGCGACTCGTCTGCGAGCGCGAGCGCGAAATCCGCGCCTTCGAGACGGTCGAGTACTGGTCGCTGATGGCGCAATTGGAAGGACGGCTGCCGCCTTCCTTCAAAGCGCGTCTGGCTCAATGGCAAGGCCAGAAGGTCGACAACAAAAAGTTCCGTCTGGAAAACGAGTCCCACGTCCGGGACATCGTCAAGTCGCTGGACGGCGCGTCGTGGGTCATCGCCGAGGTCGAGAAGAAAGAACGCCGCCGTTATCCGACGCCACCTTTTGTGACGAGCAAATTGCAACAGGAAGCGGCGCGCAAGCTCGGCTTTCAACCCAAGCGCACCATGCAACTGGCGCAGCAACTTTACGAAGGCGTCGAGCTCGGCAGCGAGGGTTCGGTGGGTCTGATCACCTACATGCGTACCGATTCCACACGGATTTCAGCCGACGCTTTAGCCGCGGTGCGGCAGCATATTCAAGCGCAGTACGGCAAAAACTATGTGCCTGGCAAGCCGAACACGTTTCGCTCGAAGAAAGGTGCACAGGACGCGCACGAGGCGATTCGTCCGACGTCCCTGGATTATTCCCCGGATCGAGTGCGGCGTTATTTGCGGCGCGACTTGTTTCAGCTTTATTCGTTGATCTGGGACCGTTTCGTCGCCAGTCAAATGGTGCCTGCGGTTTACGATCAGACGGTGTTCGAAATTCCGGTCAGAGAAGCGCGGTTTCGGGCCACCGGTCAGCAGATCAAGTTCGAAGGTTTCATGAAAGTGTATATCGAAGGGCGCGACGAGCGCGCCGCGCAACCAAACGAAGACGAGGATGGCGACGACGCCGCCGAGGCTTCGGACGGCGTATTGCCGGATTTGCAAAAGGGCGATGCGCTCAAATTGCTTGCGCTCGACCCGCGCCAGCACTTCACGCAGCCGCCGCCGCGCTACACCCAGGCGTCCTTAATAAAGGAGCTGGATGAAAAAGGTATCGGCCGTCCGTCAACTTACGCGGCCATCATTTCGAATATTCTCGATCGCGAGTACGTGTTGCAGAACGAAGGCCGCTCTTTGGCGCCGACTGATTTGGGGTTTCTCGTTACCGATCTTTTGGTCGAAAGCTTTCCCGATATTTTAAACGTCGAGTTTACCGCTGGGATGGAGGACGAGCTCGACAAGATCGAGGACGGCAAAGAGAAGTGGACGAAAGCGATGAAGCGTTTTTACACGCCCTTCGCGCGCGATCTCAAGAAAGCTGACAAAGAGATGCGCGACGTCAAGCGCCAAGAGGTGCCGACGGACATCGACTGCGAGAAGTGCGGCGCAAAAATGGTGATCAAGTGGGGGCGTAACGGCGAGTTCCTCGCTTGTCCGCAATATCCCGAGTGCAAGAGCACGAAAAACTTCAAACGCGCCGACAACGGCGAGATTCAAATCGTCGCAGAGGAAGAAGTCAATGAAACCTGCGAACTGTGCGGCCGGCCGATGCTGCTGCGCTGGGGTAAGTTCGGCAAGTTTCTCGGCTGCAGCGGCTATCCCGAGTGCAAGAATATTCAACCGTTGCAAAAACCGGTGGATCTGGGCATCAAATGTCCGGAATGCAAAGAAGGTAACATTAAGGAACGCAAGTCGCGCTGGGGCAAGATCTTCTATGGTTGCGACCACTATCCCGAATGCAAGTTCGCCTCTTGGGACAAGCCGCTGCCCATACCTTGTCCCAAATGCGGTAGCCCAATCCTCGTCGAGAAGGTGACCAAGCGGGCGGGCTGGACGCACCGCTGCTATAAGAAAGAGTGCGGCTACTCGATCCAGGTTGAAGAGCCATTGCAGGGCGCCGAAAAAAAATCCTCGCCTCAGTCGGAGGCCGGCGCAGCCTAGCGGGTGATTTTTTAAATCGTGCGGTAATTTCTAGTTGCGGCGAGTTCAGCCAGGCGAACTCTATTTTCAGCCGCCGAAATCTTCATGAAAAATATCGTTCGCATTATCGGCGGCGGGTTGGCCGGCACGGAAGCGGCTTGGCAGCTCGTCCGGCGCGGTGTCGCCGTGGAACTGTACGAGATGCGTCCGGAGCGCATGACCGAAGCGCACGCCGGCCGCAATCTCGGCGAGTTGGTGTGCAGCAATTCGCTCCGGTCCGATCTTCTGTCGGCACCCGCCGGATTGCTCAAGGCGGAAATGCGCCGTCTCGATTCTCTCGTGATTCGCTGCGCCGACGCGCACCGGGTGCCGGCGGGCTCGGCGCTCGCGGTGGATCGCGAAAGCTTTAGCCGCGCCTTGACCGAAACCGTCGAGCAATTGGCGGGAGTGCGGATTGTCCGTAAGGAGGTTCGCGCGATTCCAGATGAAGGCATTCTTATCGTGGCCACGGGTCCACTGACTTCGCCGGCTTTGTCCGAGGAACTCGCGGCGCGATTAGGCGAGGAGCATCTTTACTTTTACGACGCGATTTCGCCGATCGTCACCGCCGAAACTATTGATAGGAACGTGGCTTTTGGTGCTTCCCGTTACGACAAGGGCGGCGATGATTATCTGAATCTGCCTCTCACGCGAGAGGAATACTATCGTTTCGTCGACGCGCTGATTGCAGCCGAGCGTGTGCCGACGCATCGCTTCGAGCGCTTCGTGCCCTTCGAGGGCTGCATGCCCATCGAAGAAATGGCCGACCGCGGCAAAGAGACGCTGGCGTTCGGCCCCATGCGCGCCGTCGGACTGCGCGATCCGCGCACCGGCACGCGGCCCTACGCGGTTGTTCAGCTGCGTCAGGAAGATCGCGCCAAGACGCTCTACAATCTAGTCGGCTTTCAAACCAAAATGACTTATCCCGAACAGCGCCGCGTGTTCGCATTGATTCCGGGCTTGGCCGGCGCCGAGTTTGTCCGTTTGGGAAGCTTGCACCGCAATACGTTTATCAATGCTCCTTGCCATCTCATGCCGACCTTGCAATGGCGTCGGCGCACGTCGCTGTTTTTCGCCGGCCAGATGACTGGAGTTGAAGGCTACATCGAATCTGCCGCAACCGGATTGCTCGCGGGAATCAATGCCGCCAAGCTGCTCGCCGGCGATCCGACGGTCACGCCGCCGGCCACCACGGCACTCGGTGCGCTCTTGCGCTATATCACCGACCCCGAGCGCAAGCGTTTTCAGCCGATGAATGTGAACTTCGGCTTGATCCCGCCGCTTAACGTGCGTCTGCGCGGCAAAGCGAAAAAGGAAATGATGTCGCGCCGGGCGCTGGCCGATATGAGCTATTGGGCGCAAGAGTGCGGGATGGCTGCATCGTCGATGCAGCCGGATAAATTCACGGAGGCCGAAACAATCGCGATGCCATGAGTCCGAGACGCAGCGCCTTCATCGACGTTGGCACCAACACGATTCTCTGCCTAATTGCGGAGATCAGAGACACTGGTCGATTCAGAGTGTTGGACGATCTCGCGGAGATTGCCGGTTTGGGCAAAGGTGTCGATCAGACCGGCTTAATCGGAGCTGAAGGCGAACAGCGCAGCCTAGCGGTTCTCGAACGCTACCTCGAGCAGTGCAAAAATCTCGGCGTCGAAGAAATTATTGCCGTTGGCACCAGCGCCTTGCGCGACGCGAAAAACAGCGACGAAGTGCGCGCCCGTTTTCATGACCGGCTCGGCATCGACATACGCGTCATCTCAGGCGCCGAAGAAGCCGCATATTCGTTTCTTGCGGTCGAGCGCGGCCTGGCGCTCGCCGGGCGCGAGCTGCTGGTGATCGATATCGGCGGCGGCAGCAGCGAATTTATCCGCGGCAATGAGTCGGGAATTTCTCGGGCGGTCAGTATCGATGTCGGTTCGGTGCGGCTGACTGAGCGATATCTCCATGCCGATCCGGTAAAGCCGGATGAGGTGGAACAATTGACCGCGGCGATCGATAAGGCTTTAGCTCTGTTGCCGGCACGAGGAATCGACACGGACGGAGCACTCACGCTTGTCGGGATCGCCGGCACTTTCACGACCTTGGCGGCGATGGAAAAACAATTGGCGCGTTACTCTCATGCCGAGGTTCACGGTAGCACTCTGACTCTTCAACAGGTGCGGCGCCAAGTTCACGCGCTGCAGGCGAAGACCGTCGAGGAGCGAAAGCGCATTATCGGTCTCGAAGCCAAAAGAGCCGACGTGATTTTCGCCGGCGCATCCCTGATCGAACGGATCATGATTTTCTATCAGGCTGATGAGGTCATCGTCAGCGACCAAGGCGTGCGCTACGGGCTCTTACATGAGGTGGCGAAAGCACTGCAAAAGGGTTGACATTTCCGGGCGAATTGGAAATGATCTGCCTTTCGTTTTGTGCAACGAGGCACGGTTAAACTAAAATCTGACTAACGACTGAGGGAGGTGACAACCAATGACCAAGGCAGAATTAGTCGACGCCGTCGCGAAGAGCGCCAAGATCAGCAAGGTTGCCGCCGGCGTGGCTGTGGACGCGACGTTCGACAGCATCGGCAAAGCGATCAAGAAGAGCAAGCGGTTTCAAGTCCCCGGCTTTGGGACCTTCACCGTGCGTTCGCGCAAGGCGCGCAAGGGCAGAAATCCGCAGACTGGCGCAGTCATAAACATCAAAGCGAGCCGCTCGGTAGGATTCAAACCCGCTCCGGTACTCAAAAAGGGGCTGTGATTTTCCGGTCATCCGCGCGGGCCACCGCGGACAACCGGGTGGCCTTTTTTCGGCTTGATGGCCGCGCCCCGAGTGCGTAAAATGCTCGGCACCGGCAGAGAAAAATTATGTCGCTTAAAACCGAACTGATTTGGCTCGACGGAGAATTGATCCGTTGGGAAGAAGCCAAGGTGCATGTGTTGACTCACGCGCTGCACTACGGCACGGCTTACTTCGAAGGAATCCGTTGCTATCATTTGACCGACGGCCGCTCGGCGGTATTTCGCTTAAAAGAACATATGCGCAGGCTTGCCGATTCGGGAAAGATCCTCGGTTTTCTGCTGCCGTACACGGAGGAGCAGCTCAATCACGCGACTCTCGAGCTGATTCGCGCCAACAAGCTCAAGGAGTGTTACATCCGTCCGCTGGCATTTGTCGGTCTCGGTGAGTTGGGTCTCTACGCGCCGAATAATCCGATAAACGTCTGTATCGCAGTTTGGCCTTGGGGCGCGTATCTCGGGGACGAAGGGCTCAAGAACGGCATCCGGGCCAAAGTGTCGTCCTTTACACGCCATCACGTCAACGTGATGATGACCAAGAGCAAGACCACGGGAAATTACATCAACTCGGTTTTGGCCAAGCACGAAGTGAAAAAAGCCGGCTATGACGAAGCGATCATGCTCGATGCCGAGGGCTACGTGTCGGAAGCGAGCGGTGAAAACATTTTCATCGTCCGCGACCGCAAGATCAAAACCACGCCGTTGACTTCAATTCTGCCCGGGATTACCAGGGACTCGATCATTACACTGGCGCGGGATAAGGGTTACGAGTTGGTGGAAGAGCGTTTTACCCGGGACGAGCTCTATATCGCCGACGAGGCTTTTTTCACCGGCACGGCGGCGGAGCTGACGCCGATCCGCGAAGTGGATGACCGGCAAATCGGTGCCGGCCGACGCGGCGCGGTGACCGAAGATATTCAAAACACGTTCTTCGACATCATCAAAGGCAAGAATCCCAAGTACAAAGACTGGTTGGCCTATGTCGGATCTGATTCGCCAAGATCTGCCGGTGCAATAGTTGATCCGCCCCCGCCCATCGATTAATACTGAAGAATGACGGAGCGGCTTGACGCCACGCTGCGTATCACGATGCTGCCGCGCGATACCAACGCGCACGGCACGATATTCGGCGGCGTGATCCTGAGCCACATCGATTTGGCCGGGGGCATCGCGGCGTCGCGCCAAGCGGCGCGAAACTTTGTCACTCGGGCGATGCGCGAGGTCGAGTTTATCGCGCCGGTGTACGTCGGCGACGTGGTGAGTTTTTATACTTCGGTGCTGTGCCAGGGTACGACTTCGATCACCGTGAAAGTCAGCGTTGAAGCCGAGCGCGTCAAGCACCCCCGGGATCGGGTCAAAGTCACCGAGGCCGAGGTGATTTACGTCGCCATCGACGAAGCGGGAAAACCGATAGCGTTAAAGTAAATGGCGTTGCCGGGCAAATTTCTACACATGTTGCGAGCGGTCGCGCTGCTCGTCGCCGTCGCGGTTACAGCCGGCGCGGCGGATGCGCCAAAGCTTGAAGATCCGAAGCATGGCTGCTGCCCGCATGACGGCGCGGAGATCGCGGGTTGGCATAAAAATGCCGATCGTCTCTACGGTCAGTTCAAGCCCCGCGAAGCGGCCGGCGAGTTGCAAAAAATCCTCGAGGTCGATGGCAGCAATTTTGAAGCGCTGATCAAGATGGCGCGGGCCTACGTCGATATCGGCGATCAGATCCCGGAAAACGGGAGCGACTGGAAGGAGCGCAAGCTCAAGGAATATTCCATCGCCGAAGAGTATGCCCACAAAGCGGTGCGCGTGGATGCCAATTCCACCTGGGGTCATTTTTGGGTCGCCGCGTCGATCGGCAATATCGCCATGGTCTCGCCGGTGTCAAAGCAAGTGGATCTCGCCGAGGAAATTCGGAACGAGGTCGAGAAAGCGATAGCGCTAGATCCCAAGAACGGTTCGGCTTATCACATTTATGGCGTTTGGCATCGCAAGCTGGCCGAAATCGGCAAAGGTAGCCGCATGCTCGCGAGCGCGCTGTACGGCCGTTCAGTGCCGACCGGGAGCCTCGATAGGTCGATCGAATACTTGAAAAAGGCCGTGGCGCTCAATCCGACCGTGATCGTTTCTCGGTTGGAGCTGGCGCGCAGTTACATCGCCATCGAAGAGTGGGCGCAAGCGCGCGCGATGCTGAAGTCGATCCCGGATCTGCCGATCCAGTTTTCCGACGACGCCAAGCATAAGGAAAAGGCGGCGCAGCTCCTCCAAGAGATCAAGGATAGCTAACCTAACCAGCGCGGTTATTTCTCACCAACCTACCGCGATAGGCGCGGGGTTGACTCACCGCGCACTACCCTCCAGTCAGTGCGCGGTGCGAAATTTCTCGATTCGACTAAAATCAAATCGTTTGCACCGGTGTTGCGCTTTCAGTATCAATGAATGGCGATGGCCAGAGCATGCTTTAAAATTTGCCTAGGATTATTGGTGGGGTTAGTCGTTTATGCGTGCGGCGACTCCGGCGCTAAAACCAAGACGCTGCGCGTCGGATTTGTCCCGGCCGAGGACGCGCAGCAGGTGATGCAGAATGCCCAGCCGATCGTAGAAATCCTGCGTAAAGAGTTGGGTATGGAGATTCAGCCCTTCGTGGCGACGGATTACACGGGTGTGGTTGAAGCCTTGCGTGTCAATAAGCTCGACGTTGCCTTTATGGCGCCAGCGTCTTACGTGCTCGCGAAAAACGAAGCGGACATCAAAGTGATTCTCAAATCTGAACGCAAGGGCATTCCCTACTATTATGCCGCGATTATTACGCGCGCGGATAGTCCGATCAAAAGCCTTGACGATCTGCGCGGTAGGACCTTTGCCTTTGGCGATTCGCTGTCCACCACGGGTCACGTTTTTCCGCGCAAAATGTTCAAGGAGCGCGGCATCGATCCGGTGCGCGATTTCAAACAGATTCTCTACTCCGGTGGCCACGACGCCACCGTGCTCGCCGTTCTCAACGGCAAAGTCGATGCTGGTGCGACCTATGCCAACTCGCCCGACAGCAAGGACACGGCTTGGATGCGCTATCTGAAAAATCCCGAGGATGTCAAAAAAATTCGCGCCATCGCATTCTCGGAGCCGATTCCCGCCGACAATCTGGTCGTCAGCGGCAGCCTCGATCCGGGCGTTGCCAAGAAAATCGAGGAGATCTTTGTCGAGCTCAGCCGCGATCCCAAAGGAAAAGAAATGCTGCGCGAGCTCTACCAAATCGACGGTTTTGTGCCCGCCACCGACAAGGATTACGATTCGGTGCGTCACGCTTTTACCGAGGCCGGCATTCAAATCAAAGAATCGCTGCAGAAACGGCGCCCGTGACGATACTCGAGATCAAGGATCTCCATCAGTCCTACAACGGCAGCGCGCCGGTCTTGTGCGCTATTAGTCTCAAGGTTGAGCACGGCGAATTTGTCGGCATCATCGGTCTCAGCGGTTCGGGAAAGTCGACGCTGCTGCGCTGCATCAATCGGCTCGTGGAAACCGGCTCCGGCGAGATCTGGGTGCCGCAGCGGCTGTTAACCGGTGACTCGAAGGGCGCGCCGATCAATATTCTCAAACTCGACGCCGCGAATTTGCGCCATCTGCGCCGCAAAATCGGTATGATCTTTCAGCAGTTCAATCTCGCCAAGCGCTTGTCCGTTATTGAAAACGTGCTAGCCGGCGGTCTCGGCTATCAGCCAACATTGAGAAGTACGCTCAGAATGTTCACGCGCGAAGAGCAGCGTCACGCGCTCACCAATTTGAAACGCGTCGGTTTGCTGGAGCATGCCTACAAGCGCGCCGACGAACTGAGCGGCGGCGAACAGCAGCGGGTTGCCATCGCACGCACGTTAATGCAGCAACCGGCGATCATTCTCGCCGACGAACCGGTTTCGAGCCTCGATCCTAAACTGTCGCGCGTGGTGCTTGATATTCTTAAACGCGTCTGCCGCGAAGACGGGATCACGGCGCTGGTGAGCCTGCACACGCTCGAGTTGACCCGCGAGTACGCCGACCGGGTGATCGGTTTGAAACAAGGCCAAATTGTCTTCGACGGTTCGACCAAGGATTTAACCGAGGCTGTTGTCAGCGCGATCTATCATCGGCAGGAATAGCAATTTCGGCTATCCGATCGGGATCAGCGGAGCATCTGACGCTGAATCGAAGACGACGCTCGCCGTTGGAAGAGCAATTTTCCATGTTGAAGGAATATTTCACGACGCGTGCGAGATCTGGACAGGTACAATTTGACGGATTTATTGACGTCGTCGTTCAGCGTGCTGATTCGAGAATATCGTTACCGTGCTTATCCAATGAGGTGAACGGAGGTGTGCCTTGATTGAAGAAGGTTATCAGGGCGGTGAAACCGACATATTCAAAGAGGCGCCGGCCGCGCCAAAGCGTGGAATGCGCTTGTATGTCCTCATCGGCGTCGCGCTGCTTTTGTTGGCATGGTCGTTTCAGGGGGCGAAGTTCCGACCGGCGGAGTTGTTCGACGGCATCCCACAGATCCTTGTGACCCTTGGTCGCATGCTGCCGCCCGACTTTAGCAAGATCACCGACAGTAAGAACTATTATTTTCCGTCCGACGTGTCGGTGGCGGAACTCTTTTTGCCGGTACCGCTCGGCGGCGATCAAGCCCGCATTCGCCGGCGTTGGTGGGACAACACATTTCCCCAGACCGTTATTGGCGCGACGCTGGAAACCGTGCAGATGGCGCTGGCAGGAACGGTTCTGGCGTTGCTGGTGGCGTTTCCGCTTGGTTTTCTCGCCGCGCGCAACACCACGCCGCATCGGCTCGTCTACCACGGTGTGCGCACCGTGTTAAATCTGGTGCGCACGGTTCCCGACCTCGCGCTCGGTTTGCTCTTCGTCGCCGCGGTGGGGTTGGGCGCTTTCGCCGGAACCCTGGCGCTGGCGATTCATACGGCTACCGTGCTCGGCAAATTGCTTTCCGAGTCGGTGGAAAATATCGACGAAGGCGTCGTCGAAGCGATCCGCGCCACCGGCGCGGGTTATGCGCAAATGCTTTCCTTCGCCGTCTTGCCGCAGATATTGCCCGATCTCATTTCCTTTACCTTGTACCGTCTGGAAACCAACATCCGCGCTGCATCCGTGCTCGGCCTGATCGGCGCCGGCGGCATCGGCTATCTCATGAACACCAGCTTTCGCACCTTTCAGTACCAAGAAGCCGCGGCCATCGTGCTGATCCTGATCGCGCTCGTCATGCTCGTGGATCACTTGAGCTCGCGACTGCGCAGTTTGGTGGTGTGACCGCGCAGTTTTTCTTGCCGATCCATTCATACCTTCACCCAACGCAGATCGATGGCGTTCGGGTTCATATTTAAAGCCGCGGTGGCGGACCGCCATCGTGGACATTTTTTTCTGCCATGTGATAATCTTCGCCCATGGAGAAAGTTGATCAATGATTCGTACTGTCGGTCTCGTTGCCAAATATCAGGAGCCCAAAGCGGCGCAGATGGTTCGCTGGCTGGTCCCTTGGCTCAAAAAGCGCGGCAAAAAAGTTTGCGTGGAAAACGGCCTAGCGCGCAACGGGGCACAATCCTGCAGCAAGAAGCAGATGGCGGCGAAGGCCGATCTGATTGTTTCGTTGGGCGGCGATGGCACGCTGCTCAATATCGCGCCCTTGGTGGAACGGCCGGAAGTGCCCATCCTGGGAGTTAACCTTGGCGGATTGGGGTTTATCACCGAAGTTGCCATTGACGAGCTGGAAGCCGTGCTCAGCAAAACCCTTGATGGTGATTACGAAGTCGAAAAGCGCATGACCCTCGAAGTCCGGGTTTTAAGCAAAACGGGCCGCCCGCACAAGTTTCGCGTGCTCAACGACGCGGTTATTACCAAAGGGGCGCGCAGCCGCATCATCGATTTGGAAACCTATGTTGGCGATGATTATCTTTGCACCTACCGCGCCGACGGTCTGATTATCTCGACTCCGACCGGGTCGACCGCCTATTCTCTCGCCGCAGCGGGGCCGATCCTCGAGCCGACCCTCGGCGCCATCGTGTTGTCTCCGATCTGTCCGCATACGCTCACCAACCGGCCGATCGTGGTGCCGAGTAAGGCGGCGATTCGCGTGACCTTGCGGTCGTTTGGCGATACCGTCATTCTGATTCCCGACGGCCAACAGGGCGTCCAGCTCAACAACGGCGATCAAGTAGAAGCTCGTGATTACGGCCTGCCGGTCTCTTTGATCAAGCTTGCGTCGCGCAGCTATTACGATATTTTGCGCGACAAACTGAAATGGGGAGAACGCTAGGCGCTCCGATTTATGCTGCGCGAGCTTCGCATCAAAAACTTTGCGGTCATCGATGAGGTCGCACTGGAGCTTGAGCCCGGTCTGAATATTCTCACCGGAGAAACCGGCGCCGGTAAATCCATTATCCTCAACGCACTCGGCTTGGTGGCCGGCGAGCGCGGCAGCGCCGATGTGATCCGCAACCAAGAGGAAGAAGCGACCGTAGAAGCGCTATTTGAAGATTTGCCGCCCGAGCTTGCAGGCAAGCTCGGCGATGCCGGCTTCGACGCTCGAGACGAACTACTGATCAAGCGAATTGTCAATCGGTCCGGCAAAAACCGCGTTTACTTAAATGGCAGCCTTTGTCCGCTTGGGCTGCTCGCCGAAGCGGGCAGCTCGCTGGTGCACATTTATGGCCAGCATGAACATCACACGTTGCTGCAGCCGGAAACCCATTTGAGCCTTCTCGATGCGTTTGCCGACTTAGCCGGTGCAGCCAAGTCCATGAAAGAGAATTACAAAGCTCTATCGGCCGCTTGGAAGGAGCTCAACGAAGCCAAAGAATCGCTTGAGCAGCGCCGCCGGGAAAAAAGCTTACTCGAAGCGCAGGCCGAGGAACTGGCGCAGTCGCGGTTGAAAGCCGGCGAGGAGGAAGAACTGCGTGCCGCGAAAAACATCTTGGCGCACAGCGAAAAGCTCTACCAAGGCTGTCGCGAGGGCGAAGAGCTCCTATATGAAGGCGACGCCGCTCTGATCGGCCGGCTCAGTAAATACGGCCTGCGGCTGCGGGAATTGGCCACAATCGATCAACACTTGCGTCCTACTGGCGAATTGCTCGACTCTTCTTTGGCGCAGCTTCAAGAGGCCGCTGCACAACTGCGTCGCTACGCTGAGCGTGCTCACTTCGACCCGGGGGCGCTGGAACAAGTCGAAGACCGCCTCGCCGAAATCCAACGTCTCAAACGGAAATACAACGCCGGCGTCGACGACATCCTGCGTCTGCACGAAGAAATCAAAACTTCACTGAATCGCTTAGAACAGGGCGAGGAGAAAATCGCCGGCTTGGATAAAACATTCAACGACGCGCGGCAATCGGCATGGGATAGCGCCGAGAAACTCTCTCACGCCCGCGAGCGCGCGGCGAAGAAGCTCAAGCGTGAGATGGAAAAGGAAGTCAAAAGTTTGGGCATGCCGGAGACGACCTTTGAAGTTCGCTTTGTCACTCAAGATGAAAAAGCGGATGAGCCGCCGTTTTTTATTGCCGGTAAAAAACTCACCGAGCGGGGTATGGATCAGGCGGAATTCTACTTTTCACCCAACCCTGGGGAGCCGGCGAAACCGCTGACAAAAATTGCCTCCGGAGGCGAGCTCTCGCGCTTGATGCTCGCGCTCAAGGCGCTGGTGCTGACGCCGGGGATTGTTTCCACTTTGCTGTTCGACGAGGTGGACGCAGGCATCGGCGGGCGCGTGGCGGAAATCGTCGGCAAGAAACTCAAACAGGTCGCCGCGAACCATCAAGTGATCAGCGTGACTCATCTGCCGCAAATCGCTGCCCTCGCCGACGCGCACTACGTTGTCAAAAAAGAAGTCGAACAAGGGCGAACCTTCACGCGCGTCAAGCAATTATCAGAACGCGATCGGATCACGGAAGTAGCGCGCATGCTGGGGGGCATCAAGGTCAGCGAGCAAGCACGCCGGCATGCCGAGGAATTGGTCAGGAATAAGTAACGAGGACTGGGCTTTTAGTTCGGGTTTGACTTTTGTGGATCTCTCTCCTAATTTTACTTCTGCAGTTTTGCTCAGTCCTTCCCTACGTGGGGCCGTAGCTCAGTTGGGAGAGCGCTTGAATGGCATTCAAGAGGTCGAGGGTTCGATTCCCTTCGGCTCCACCAAAAATCCGCGATAAAACAGATATTTGGTAGTTCATGAAAGTTATGCAAAAATCTCTCTGGCCCTAAATTGTCCGTGTTTTGTCCGTGTTGCCTCATCCGTTAGCCTGTGAACGGTCAATCGAAGCTGTCTTTGGCTGTTGCTCCAGGTGATCCTGAAGCCGCGCC
>WNGI01000205.1_pt1 | contig 40138 bp, 30 predicted proteins | sample 5400621 | NCBI WGS metagenome assembly WNGI01 (sample SAMN13153374, study PRJNA577476) | soil metagenome | isolation source: 20 cm soil or saprolite under Garry oak tree replicate 1 | place: USA:California | collected 2016-06-15
CGTCCCGACGCCCCTGCGGAAGTCAAAGGACCCTGACATCTCGTACGTGGTCGCGGCCTCCAAGGAAGCGGCCACGCGCTTCCGCCCAGGGCAACTGATCATTCTAGAATCCACCACCTACCCGGGGACCACCGAGGAGCTGCTCCTGCCGTTGTTCCAGGCGAACGGAGCCAGAGTCGGCGAGGACGTCTTCCTGGCATTCTCCCCGGAGCGCATCGACCCGGGGAACCCCACCTTCAAGGTCAAGGACATCCCCAAAGTGGTGGGCGGCGTCACGCCCGCCTGCACCCGCTTGGCGGCCGCCCTCTACGGAGAGATCGTGCCCCGGGTACACCAGGTCTCGACCCCGAAGGTGGCCGAGCTGGCGAAGCTCTACGAAAACGTCTTCCGCAATGTCAATATCGCGCTCGCCAACGAGTTTTCGCTCATGTGCCGGTACCTCGGGGTCGACAGCCGGGAAGTCATCGATGCCGCGGCGACGAAGCCCTTCGGTTTCATGCCCTTCTATCCCGGACCGGGGATCGGCGGACACTGCATTCCGGTGGACCCCCTCTACCTCTCCTGGACGATGCGTCTCAATGGCTACGAGGCACGGTTCATCTCTCTGGCGGACGACATCAACCGAGCGATGCCAGCGCACGTGCTGACCATCGTCACCGAAGCCCTTAACGAGGTGGGCCGCGCCCTCAAGGGCACCCGGATCCTTGTACTCGGCGTCGCCTACAAGGCGGGCATCGGGGACACTCGGGAGTCGCCGGCCTTCGAGATCATCGCCTCCCTGCGCAGAAAGGGTGCCCAGGTCTCCTACGCGGACCCCTACGTGCCAACCTTCCTGGTAGACGGGACAGAGCTCAAGGCCGTGGAGCCGACGCAGGCTGAACTGGGAGAGGCCGAATGTGTGCTGATTCTCACCGACCACCCGGAATTCGACTACGGCGCCGTCGCGCGTCATGGGCGCCTGATCGTGGACACGCGCCACAGCGTTCCCGAAATCACAGACGGCCGACGCCGTTTGGTCAGGCTCTGACGCTAGTTACGGGCACGCTAAACAATTGCATGAATGTGCGTAGCCGCGTTCAGCATGCGGCCCGCCTGCTATCCGGGATGGACGCCACGTCCGGACCACTCCCAGGCCCTAATTGTCTGACGCTCAAAGCATTTTCAGCAGGAGCACGTGACGGCACGGCATGGCACCTCTATTGCTTACTCCCCTGCACAGAACAAACAAGCCATGAATGAGCGCGACACGTTGCTGCCAGAGGTGATGTTCCTTCGGGCGCTCAGTCTGGAGCGCAAGCGAGCCGAACGCTCTCGAAAGCTCTTCGTGCTGATGTTGCTCGAGCCCGTGCAGCCCATGTCGAACGGCAACGGGCATAACGCTTTCAGCATGACGGTCTCGGCCATCTCGTCCTCGATCCGCGAAACAGACATCGCGGGCTGGTACAAAGAACGCGCGGCGCTGGGCGTGATCTTCGCGGAACTGGGCACCGCGGACAAGACGTCTATCCTCACTGCCCTACGCGCAAAGGTCACGGCCGCTCTCCAGTCCAGCCTGCGCGCTGAAGACCTGAGCCATGTTCGCATCTCGTTTCACTGCTTCCCGGACGAGTGGAACGATCACCACACGGGCCTCCCGCCCACGACCACGTTGTATCCCGACCTCGCGCAGCGTGACGAAGCGAGAAAAGTGTCCTATGGGATCAAGCAAGCCATTGACGCGCTGGGCAGCTCGATGGCTTTGATCATCCTGTCACCGATTTTTCTTGCCATCGCCGTCGCGATCAAGCTCTCCTCGCCCGGGCCCATTCTGTTCCGCCAGAAGAGAATCGGCCAGTACGGCGTCCCCTTCACGTGTCTGAAGTTCCGCTCCATGCACGCCGTCAACGATTCGCAGATCCACAAGGAGTACGTCACGCGATTCATCGCGGGGAGCGTCGATGCGGGCGTATCCGACACAGACGACAAAGTGGTGTACAAGCTCACGGCGGATCCGCGGGTGACTCGCGTCGGGCGCCTCCTGCGGAAGACGAGTCTGGACGAGCTGCCACAATTGCTCAACGTCCTCCTGGGAGAGATGTCGCTCGTCGGGCCACGCCCCCCGATCCCCTATGAGCTCGAGGCCTACGACATCTGGCACCGGCGGCGCCTCCTGGAAGTCAAGCCGGGGATCACCGGCCTCTGGCAAGTGAACGGGCGCAGCAGGCTACGGTTTGACGACATGGTCCGTCTCGACCTCAAATATGCGCAGGCGTGGTCGCTCGGGCTCGACCTCAAGATCCTGCTGCAGACTCCACGCGCCGTGTTTTCCGGCGACGGCGCCCACTAAGTCGATCGCCCAAATCCAAATACTATGATCCGCATCGGAGTCATCGGCTACGGCTACTGGGGTCCGAACATCGTCCGCAATCTCCGGGGTCTCGAGGGATGCGAGGTCGCGGGTGTGTGCGATCTGAACGCGGCCGCCCTGAAGCGGGTCTCTCAGACACACCCGGGCGTGCCCATCACCGCAAACCCGACAGACCTGCTGACCTCGTCCGAGATCGATGCGATTGCCGTCGTGACCCCCGTCTCTACGCACTTCGAGCTGGCCAAAGCCGCTCTGAACAATGGGAAGCATGTCTTCATCGAAAAGCCCTTCACCTGCACCACCCGCCAGGCGGAGGAGCTGATCGAGCTCGGTGAGCGGAAGAAGCTCACGATCATGGTGGACCACACCTTTCTCTTCACCGGCGCCGTGAAAAAGATCCGCGAGCTTCTGGACGAGGGCGTTCTCGGCGACCTCTACTACTACGACTCGACACGGGTCAACCTGGGGCTCTTCCAGCACGACGTCAGCGTAGTCTGGGATCTGGCGCCGCACGATCTGGCGATCATGGACTTTCTCATCCAAGCGAAGCCCGAGGCCGTCGTCGCGACCGGCGAGGCCCACTTGAATGGCCTCGTGGACGTTGCGTACCTCACCATCTACTTCCCGGGCAACACCATCGCTCACATCAACGTCAACTGGCTCTCTCCCGTCAAGATCCGGACGACGTTGATCGGCGGCGAGAAGAAGATGCTGGTCTGGAACGATCTCGAGGCCGACGAAAAGATCAAGGTGTACGACAAGGGCGTCCAGAAGCAGAACGGGTCCGGTGTCTACGACCTGCTCGTGAGCTATCGGGCGGGTGACATGTGGGCCCCCCGCGTGGAGCAGGCTGAAGCGCTCAAGGTCGAGCTCGGTTATTTCGTCGACTGCGTTACACGGAATCGGACACCATTCAACGACGGTGTGGCCGGCTCCCGCGTCGTCAGACTCCTGGAGGCGGCCGATCAATCCCTGAGCGAGAGGGGCAAGGCCATCCGGCTATGAACGACTATCAAAGTATCGCTCCCGACGTGAAGTTGGGTGAGGGTGTCAGCCTGTCGAAGTTCATCAACCTGTACGGCTGTGAAGTGGGTGACAACACCAAAATCGGCGCGTTCGTCGAGATCCAGAAGAATGCGAAGGTCGGCAGCAACTGCAAGATTTCCAGCCATACGTTCATCTGCGAAGGGGTGACCATCGAAGACAACGTCTTCGTCGGTCACGGCGTGACATTCATCAACGATACCTACCCACGCGCCACCACCCCGAACGGTGAGTTGCAAACCAAGCAGGACTGGAACGTCGAGCCCACGCTCGTGAAGCACGGGGCCTCCATCGGCTCCGGCGCCACCATCCTCGCCAACATCACGATCGGCGAGAATGCCTTGATCGGCGCCGGGAGCATCGTGACCCGTGACGTGCCGGCCAACACGATCGTGGCCGGCTATCCGGCGCGGCCGCTCCGCTCGCTCAACGACGCCACGAAGCTCGTGCGATGAACACCAACGGCCAGATTCCGCTGGTGGACCTGGTGACTCCCCATCAGGAACTCGAAGACGAATTGGTGTCGGTCTTCAAGACGGCTCTGAAGACTGCGGGCTTCATCGGTGGACCGATCGTGGAGGCCTTTGAGCGGGAGTTTGCCGAGTTTTGCGGGGTACCGTGTTGCGTCGGCGTAGGAAGTGGCACCGACGCGTTGCGCTTTGCTCTGATCGCTGCCGGCGTACAACCGGGCGATACCGTCGTGACCGTGCCAAACACCTTCATCGCCACGACGGAAGCTATTTCGCAGGCCGGCGCGCGCTCGGACTTCGTCGACGTCGACGAGCGCACCTACACCATGGACCCGGAGAGACTGCGCTCCTACCTCGAGACCGAATGCACGCGCGACCTGCAGACGGGCCGCGCGGTGAGCAAGCGCACGGGCAGCCCGGTGACGGCACTCATTCCCGTGCATCTGTACGGGCAGATGGCCGACATGGACCCCATCCTCGAGTTGGCCGCCCGATACAACCTCGTTGTCATCGAAGACGCCTGCCAGGCGCACGGTGCAGAATACTTCTCGAAAAAGGAAAATCGGTGGCGCAAGGCTGGCTCGCTCGGCCGCGCGGCCACGTTCAGCTTCTATCCGGGCAAGAACTTGGGCGCCTGCGGCGAAGCTGGCGCCGTGACCACGAACGACGAAGCGCTCGCGCGTCAGGTGCGTATGCTCCGGGATCACGGCCAATCGAAGAAGTATTATCACGACGTCGAGGGTTACAACGGGCGGATCGACGCGATCCAGGCGGGCATTCTGCGCGTCAAGCTCCAACATCTGGGACGTTGGAACGAAGAGCGCCGCCAGACCGCCGAACGCTACAACGAACTGCTAGCGCCGTTGGCCGGCAGCGTCGCAACCCCGTATCAGCCTTCCTGGTCCAAGCCCGTCCATCACCTCTATGTCATTCGCACATCGTACCGTGACGAGCTCCAGCGGCACTTGACCGCCGCCGGCATCGGCACGGGTATCCACTATCCGATTCCGATCCACCTCCAGGTCGCTTACGCCGCGCTCGGCTGGACACGGGGCGATTTTCCGGTGTCGGAGGACGCCGCCGATCAGATTCTCTCCCTCCCGATGTTCGCCGGCTTGCGCTCCCGGGATCAGCATCGAGTCGTGGAAGCTGTCGCAGCGTTCGCGTCCGTTCGCTCCATCAGCTAGTCCGGATTTTGTACTCGCCAACCTTGGTGGATGGTTCGACGACCACAGCACCCAAGTGCCACTCTCGGCGCTCGGGGCGCGGAACCCCCGCGAGCATCGCGCGGTAATCTTCACGGCCGAGTTTGTCGCGGCTCCGGCATCAACCGCGACGTCGCGTTTGCCTCAGGACGCGCGATCAAGGACTGGGCGGCGACCTGGGGTACTCCCGGAACATCGGCACGCGCGAGCAACTCCCACAAGCGATAACTACCCGTTCGGTGCCAACTTCATCGACGACCGAAGTGGACCACTCCCAAACACGGTTCTCTCCCTCATGCTTGGCTCTGTCGCTGTGATGAATCGACCAAGAAAGCATTCAATGCTTGTAGGCCTCCACGTGCGGGCAATTAAATGAGAATCCGGAGCCGAGCTCTACTAAAGGCTATCTTTGCCTCTAAAGGGCATTTGAGAGCCGGTATCAAGCCGCAACCCCGCGTGTTTGATGGTATCGCAATCGCGCCTTTTAAGAACAATGCCCGCGCCGCAGCATGTGTCTCAGCGGACTTCGAATTGAGTTGGGCTTTTCGACAGCATCCGAAGGAGGTGGCCCGAGACAGAGGACGGCGGGAAAGAGAGAACATCCCCTATCTTCTGAAACTCTTCGAGCGCTACGCTTTCCCCATAACCTGGGCCACGATCGGTCATCTCTTTCTTGAAAGCTGCACGCGATCGTCTCACGGACTCGCGCACCCAGAAATGCCACGTCCTCCCCGCAACGCGTTGTGGGCGGGCGACTGGTACATGCACGATCCCTGCACAAACTACAAGCGTGACCCTCTCTGGTATGCCCCAGATCTTATTCAGAACATCCTGGACAGCCCTGTTCGTCATGAGGTCGCCACTCACTCGTTCAGCCACATAGATTTCTCGTCCACCTGCTCAGACTCGAGCCTCGTACGTCGAGAGCTCGAGGAGAGCGCCGCCGCGATGCAACGAGTTGGTATCATTCCACGATCCTTGGTGTATCCGTTCAACCGGATGGGGCATGTGTATCATGACCTTTTGGCTGAATTGTCCATCACCGCTGTCCGGCACCGAGACCGACGGATCCGGCTTTCCTACCCCGAACGAATGCCTTCTGGCGTGTACAAGCTCTATGAGAGCATGAATCTGCGGAAGCCCAAGCGCTACGATTATCTAGACAAGGTCAAAATATTCATGGCAAAGGCCATGGCACACTGTGCTGCCTTTCACCTGTGGTTTCATCCTTCTGATTCCCTCTCCCTTGCCGAAACCGAACTTCTTCAGATCGTTCGATATCTCGATAGCCTGCGAAAAGAAGGGCTAGTTTGGGTAGCACCGATGGCCGAAATCGCCAGCTATTGCGAGGCAAGGCATAGGTTGACGCCAGAAGTACGGCGGACAAACGGTGAAATCACCATCATCTGGCAAGGCTCATTCCCGAGTGAAAAATACGGCCACACGGAACTGAGCCTGGTCTTTCCTCCCCTCCCCCGTCCTCGAAGGGTTGCATTGACGGACGGAGATGGCTGCCAAGATCTGGAGTTCGGACGTTCCTCCGTCCAAACGGCGGATCGGCGACTCCTGATCAACATGCCAACCACCGCCAAATCGCTGCACATTGTCTTCTAATTTCAGAAACGAATTGGGCATGATTGTTTGCTCGCTCTGCATCAATGAATCTTCAGGAGCGGCCTGCTGGGCGGGACATGAGAACTCGTAGCGGAGCGCCAAGCGTTCTATGCGACAAGCGAACTACCCCACCACGTCCCGGAGACCGCTTACGAATTTTAATCTGCGTAGAAGCGCTGGGAGTGGGCGGGAAGGAAAGGCAAGCCGTAGAGCTCATCAAAGGACTCGCTTGCCAATCAGATATCGAGTGCCATGTCGTCTGCCTTGCCACCGATGACTTCTACTTGGACCAACTCACCGGTCTGGCCGTTTCCGTGGATTTCGCGACTCGGCGCGTGCGCTGGGATGTTGGTTTGTTTTATAGGCTCTACCAAACGATTAGGCAGTATCAGCCGCATCTCATCCACACTAACGGTCTCATGTCGTCCTTCTACACGATGCCCGTCGCAAGATTGATGTGCATCCCATTAATCAATGGGGCAATCAGAAACGCCTTTCCCTGCGGTGATCTCCGTTGGCGGATGGAGAAACTCCTCGCGAAGATGTCTGATTACAGGGTCGCCAACTCTTATGCAGGACTTCGGAGCCGCGGACTGGCAGAAGCAGATCCCAGGAATGTTGTCATCTATAACGGCTTTGACTTCTCCCGGGTCGAACGCTTCACGACCAATGAGGTTCCACGTCTCCATCGTGGAGATGATGGAATAAAGACCGTTGGCATGGTCGCAGAATTCAACCGGTTTAAAGACTATCCTACATTCATCCGCGTGGCCCGGAAGCTAAGCACGAGAAGGAGCGATGTTGCCTTCGTGGCCGTCGGAGATGGCGAGACCCTGCGGGCCAGCAAAGAGATGGCGGCCGGTACCACGGCAATTCAGTTCCTCGGTCAGCGAAAGAATGTTGACGACATCGTGGACACGTTCAACATTGGTGTGCTCACGACATTCACGGAGGGGATCTCCAACAGCATCATGGAATACATGGCATTGAGAAAGCCGGTGATCGCCACCGACGGCGGCGGTACACGGGAGTTAGTCGTAGATGGTGAGACAGGCTTTCTCGTGCCACCGAAAAATCCGGACGCTCTGGCCGTCAAGATTGAATACCTGCTTGATCACCCGGACATCGCAAGACATATGGGTGAGGCAGGCGAAGCGAGGCTAAGGCGTACGTTTTCGACTGGGAGGATGGTCGCAGAAACTGTAAAGCTTTACAAGCGAGCGGTGGCAAATGCGCAAGGACGCGGATGTCTGCAGACTCTCAACGGGGCGTAGTGCACACCGGTGAGGATACTCTTTGTCACAAATATGTACCCCAGCCCTCAGAGGCAAGGTTATGGAGCTTTCGTATGGCAACAGGCAGAGCAGCTACGCCGATTCGGCCATACGGTCGACGTCGTCAATATTCTTGGATTCCGTTCCAAACTGAATTATCTAAAAGCTGCCGTTGCTGTTCTTCGAAAGACCAGTAGCACGCCCTACGACATTGTGCATGCGCATTATGGATTATCGGCCTTCCCTGCTTGGTTTCGCCTCCAGGCCCCGCTCGTTATCACGCTGCACGGAAGCGATCTCCTCGGCGGTCACTGTGAACGTCTCTGCACCTCGGCAATCTGTCATTTTGCGGATGCGGTCATCGTTGTGTCTGAGGAGATGCGACAACGGGTCCCTGGGACTGTGATTCCGTGCGGTGTCGACCTGAATCTCTTCAGGCCCTACAGCCGCAACGAAGCACGAGCCCGACTGAGTTGGCCGCTGGACAAATACCTGATCCTCTTCCCGTTCGATCCAGGACGTCGCCTGAAGAGGTACGACCTGGCGAAAGCGGCTGTCGAACGACTTAAGGAAGATGGTATCGGTGCAGAACTGGTTACAGTCTTCGGTGTTGAGAACCGCGAAATGCCATGGCACTACAGCGCTGCCGACGCGATGATTCTCTGCTCGGACCGGGAAGGCTCCCCAACCTCCATCAAAGAGGCTCTGGCGTGCGATCTCCCTGTTGTCGCTACGGACGTTGGCGATGTCCGCGAGATCTTGAGCGGCGTTCCAGGAACGCGGCTCTGCACCCAGGACGTCAGTGAACTCGCCCGTAATCTTCGAGAGGTTCTCGACATACCACGAAGCGCGCGGTCCGAACGGCGAGCCGCCATGGCCCAATACGACCAGGCTCTTGTCGTCGAGAAGGTCATCGCTGTTTATAACAGAGCCCTCGCCGAGTCCACGGCGAGCCGCCGGCGCTTGCCCACCGAATCCACCGCCGAATCTACGCGCTCAGTAGAATAACGCGCGCGATTCAGGCCCCCCCATCGGATCACCACGGCATCAGCGAGCAGACGTTCTACCGCTGGACGAGCAACTAACGTTCACCCAATAAACGCATACGGAAGCAACCCCTAGATGTTCCAATTCCACAACAAGAGCTCTATGACACCGCCTCGTCGGCGGCAGCATGTTCAATACCAGTTACTCTCGCTCTGCATTCTGTCGCAGCTATTTTTTTATCACTCCTGGCCTCTACGCCCTGACCGTATCCTCGCGATTCTAACTTTAGTTTACTTCGCAGCGATGTATAGTCGCGGCGACATAGGTAAGCTTAAGATCCAAACTATTGAAGTCTGCATGATCGCCTTCACCATCCTCTGCGGCGCTTCCTTGATACAAGGCGATGTTCTGGGCCTGACCGGAACCGACCAAAGTACTGCGATTCAGCAAGTCATAAATATTTCACTCTTTCCTTTTCTCTTTTATTTCGTTGCCAAGCGTCTGAACTACAATAGAAACGAAGTTCAGGCATTTATAAAACTTTTAATGTTCATCGGACTCTACCTGGGCCTGACTGCACTATGCGAACGATACAGCATTAACGCACTCATCTGGCCCAGCTATATTGCCGATGCAACCCTTGGAATCCATTACGGGAGAGCCAGGGGTCCATTACTCAATTCCGTTTTTCTCGGAATGATCCTTGTTTTCTGTGTCATGAACCTGCTAACGCTTTGGTCGGTCACGAAGCGTACGCTTCCAAGGCAGTTGCTCGCCGCCGGCATTCTTTTGTGTATGGTCGGCGTGTATCTAACAAACACCCGTGGAGTCTGGATAGGATTAGGAACCGCACTGATGACAACTTTCCTTTTCAAGGTCAGGATGCGACGAATGGTCGCCGTCGCGATTGGAATTGTGGTTCTGAGTTATCTCTTCGTTGGAGCCAGCCAGTTTTCTATTTTCAAAGATACTCTGTTTAGCAAACGGCAAAATACGGTCGTCGATAGAGAAGTAAACAATATGGTGGCTCTGAAAATGGGCAGCGAAAATCCCGTTTTCGGTATCGGCTGGGGGCGAATGGGAAAAGAGTTTAACGTGTACCATAAGATGATCGGCTCTCCCGAATTCGATGGCTGGGACGGCAACCACAACGAATACCTTGGTATTTTTGCTCAAATAGGAACTATCGCGTTGATTCTTTACGGCATCATTCTCATCAGCATCATACGCATGGTGTTGAACACGTACCGCCGTTTGCCAAGACACATGGAGTTCGAACGAGCTTATGCGGTGAGCACGCTCGGCTGCTTCCTGTGCTACCTGGTAATAGCCATGTTCTCAGATATTCATTCCAGCCCACTCCATAACAATCTTGTCTTTCTCCTCGTCGGAATTGTCGCTAGCATATCCGCTCGGTCGCGCAATCCTTTAGGTGGCGACGAAGGTACCGTCCAAGCCCCTAACCGCGGCAAAACACCCGCGGGGATTCTTCAGAGATTGCCTGGGCAGTCAAACTCTTGAACCGGGTCTCATCGGACGCGTGAAGGCCAATCTGAGTGAAACGTATGGGTCCAACATCCTCGCGACCTGAGATGCAAATCGCTAAGCAACCACGGCTTGCGGGGCGCCTGGATTCGTATGATGTGGTTAAAGGGTTTTTCGTAGAGGTCATGATCATTTACCATAGCGTCGGCTATTTTGGCGGAAGTCAGGAGTTCCTAAAATATATCGATTTTGTGACGGGGGCATTCGTATTTCTGTCAGGTAGTGCGGTAACTCACTACTACCTTAAGGAATATAAGGAGCAAATGAGTTTGATGCTGCAGCGTCTTTTGATTAGGAGCGTCAAACTAATAATTCTTTTCACTCTGTTGAATACGTGTGTGCATCTCCTCGTCAAGAAAAATTACAATGGTGTTGACTTCGCACTTAAATATTTTTATGGCAACCTCTACGAGGTCTTCATTTGGGGATCTAAGAGCATCGCAGCCTTCGAAATACTGCTGCCGATTGCTTACACGTTGGCAGTTGGAGGTATTTTGGTCTTCCTCGTAAGGTCAAAGGCTTTACTAGGAGCGGTGGTCTGTATCGTGTTCGTTTTGTCTTTTTCTGTTGAGGATCTGCCGTTCAATTTGAAGTTCCTCAATCTCGGCCTAGGCGGGGTTATCTATGGCTGCTTGCGGCAAGAAGGCTTAAATGAGAATACCAAGCGATTGCTAGCATTGATTACAGGCGCAGTGGTCGCTGCCTACATGACTACCGTTACGGTCATTGATCAGGATAACTTGGTGATCTATTTCGTTGGCGTTTGTTCTGTCGTGCAATGCATCAGCATGGCTGCCGAGAAAGGCATTCATGGGTACGGCTTGGCTCCCGTGCTGAAACTATTTGGGAAATACTCATTACTTAGCTATCTTCTGCAGATTCTGTTCCTGCAGTGCCTTATCAGATTGATTGGACGGGAAGCATCAGGGATCGTGAGTATCACAGCAGCTATTTTGAGTACCAATATCTTCCTGTACTTTATCCTAAGCGGAGTCTCTTTGTTAAGAGGAAGATACCAGCTCGTACGAGTAGCTTATCAAATGGCCTTTGCGTAAATCGAAGGACGCGGATTGCACTGGCACGCACGCAAGCAGCCACGATTCCGCAACCCACCGCAGACCAACCGGAACTCGTGAAGCTACCCGAGGCGAAACAGGGCTTCGTGTCGAGAGACGCCGGCCGCCTCCCGCACAGAGACACGTCCTGCAGCCTGACTACAACGCCGTCCGATGGCAGAGCGCGTTGGAGCTTCACCGCTAATCGAGCAACTACTACACTGACGCGGTCATGGAATGGACACTGCCGAGTGTCAATGTGTCACCACTCCGACGTTCATCGCGAACACCGACAGACCGTCGTCTCTTTGTGCGATGACGAATGTCCTGAGTTTCACGAGCTAAAGCAAGGTATTGGGTTGTCAGGTGCGCCACGGCACGATTTTCGCTTGGAGAGAGGTGCGAAAGGCGGAGCCTCTTTCCCCAGATAAAGGCGACCCACTCTCTGGTGGGCGCTAAGCTGCCCGTCAGACAGGATGACGGTCTACCGAAGAAAGGGCGAGTTCGAGTACCCGGTATAACGGTGGTCATCAGGAAACAAGGATGCTGACCTCTGGACCATCGCGTTGCTCGCCCGCATGGAGTCAATTCGTGAACCTACGCAGCAGATTCTGGTACAGCATGCGAGTCCTTGTACTGTGTACCGCACTCATATCCTTCAAAGGCTTGGCAGTAGCAGAAGCCCAGGTCTCGTTAACTCCAGGCAGTGTAGACCTCTCTGCTACGTTCGAGGCAATCAGCGTTCGCGCCAAGTTTTCCGGGGATTCCAATGCCAATGCCACAGCGACGATTAAGTTCAGAAAGAGTCAAGAGAGTGCGTGGCATGACGCCTACAAACCCCTGATTGATCGCCGTGCGACCATCGGTGGCGCGGCTAACCCATATGCTCTGGAGGCGCGGGGCAGCATCGTTGGCCTAATATCCAATACTGCGTACGAGGTACAGGTCACCTGGGCTGACCCGGATGGTGTCTCTGGAACTCAACCGAGTGTCGCTACCGTGATGACCTTATCCTACACGCCGCCGACCGGGGGAAGCACCATCACGGTAACCGATAATGCCTCGCTCGCATCGGCGCTGAGCAGCGTGAATCCCGGGCAGACGATCCATCTCAATCCAGGGACCTACAACGCCTTCACGATCAGTCGCTCGGGGAACTCCGGGGCATGGATCAAAGTAGAAGGCAATGCGGGGGGTGGCAGCATCGTCCTTGGTGCGGGGGTAAGTCAGAATATCCGAGTCAACGCCAACTTTATCATTCTTCAGCATTTGACGCTGAGTGCGTCCGATTTCTACGGTATCGTCACCGGAAGTGGCACGCATCACCACTTCATTCAGGACAACACGCTTCAGAACGTCTCGGCGAGATGCTTTGACGGTCCTGCCACAACGCATTACGGAGACACCGGCATCTCGGTTGGCGGCGGCGCGAGCTCGGTCTTCATCCTTCGTAACTCGGTGACCTCCACAGCGTTGAGTGGATGTGTCCAGTCGCCACCGTACGACGGCGCTGGGACGGGCATCGGATGGTCTAACGTGACGACGCTCGTCGTCGGAAGCAACACCGTCACGGGGGCCTTCCGGGACGCGATCTCGTCGGACTCTTCGAACAATGCTGGTCAGAATGTCGACGTCGTGGGTAACACCGTCAGTGGGTATGTCGACGATGGAATTGAATCCAAGGGCGACAACGTCAATGTGCGGCTCTGGAACAACCGAAGCACGGCGATCCAAGCGGATAGCTGCATCGCGGGAAACACTAACACGCCGACAAACCTCTACGGGCCACTGTATGTCTTTCGGAACACCTGCCGCGCGCTGGGTTCCGGCGTCCCTGGCGGTGGCGCCGTGTACAAGATCACGCCCGCCGTGCCGATGTATATCTTCCACAACTCGTCGGATTCATCGGCCGCGACATCACCGAGCTGGACTAATTTTCTGATGGACGCCGCTTCGGGCCCCTACGTCGTCCTGAACAACATCGCGGTCAGTTCTGGCTCGATGAGTGAGCACGCACCATCGGGCTCGACGTTTAACTATAATCTCGGCACGTCAGGGTCATCCTGGGCCTATCTGTGGGGCGGTACCACGACGTATAGCACCGCCGCTGCCTTTCGGGCAGGTACCGGCCAAGAAGTCAACGGTCTCAACATGAACCCAGTGTTCATCGACACCACATTACATATCGGCATCGCCAGCCCTGCGGTTGATAAGGGCGTCCTTCTTCCAAACTTCAACACTCGTGATTCCGCGTGGCCGTACGCCGGGTCTGCCCCTGACATCGGCGCGTTTGAATTGCAGACGTCCGGGGCTCAGTCGCCCGCTCCTCCCACAAACCTCCAAATACAGTGAGAAGTGACGGCGCACTGCAACAGACTGCCCTAGGCAGGTGAAGCCACGTGCATAGCGTTCAGTGCGTATCTCTTCCACCAGGGCCTGGCACTCGGCGCGCGAAAGCAGCTTGATCGACCCTTCTTCGAAGAGTTCTACCTGGCATTATATTTTCAAAAATGCCAGCATCACCGCAACGCTTGCCGGATTGGGAATCGTCAGCGGCCTGATCCTGGACGCCCTGATACTCAGCACGTTCGGAGTCGGCTCCCAGACCGATGCGTTTTTCACGGCTCTCACCGTCCCACTACTCATAACGAATATCTTCTCTATTCAGGGCCCCAAGGTGTTGGTCCCGGTATTCAGCGAATATTTCCGCCACAATGACCACGCCGCGGCATGGGACCTACTCAGAAATGTCCTCACGACTGCCCTGTGTGCCTTGGTAGGGATCTACTTATTGGGAGTGACTCTCTCTGCGATCATCGTACCTCTCCAGATCCCAGGACTGGAGTCGCAGACGATTGCTGCAGCGATCTCGCTGAGTCGCATTATCTTTGGGCTCGTCGTATGTCAGGGGCTAGCGGCAATTCTGCAGTCGGTCCTTTACGCCCAACACCGTTACCTCGTTTCCTCTTCTGGGAAGCTGGTGAGCAACCTCGTGACCATCACTGTGGTTATGTTCTGCTACCGCCATTTTGGGATCCAAGCGGTTGCCGCCGGCATGCTTTTGGGTAGCCTCATTCAGGTTGTGGTTCTAGCCTTCGCGCTGTCCACACATAACTTTCGGTACCATTGGGTACTGAAGCCATCCGATCCTAAGCTCCGAGAGATTGTTAGATCATTCCGCTACCCCCTGGCTGGCCACGTGTTGGGCGAAAGCGGAATGATCCTCCAGAATGTTCTGGGTTCGTTTCTTGGAAGTGGGAACCTCACAGTGATGCGGTACGCTTCGAGGATTGTTCAAGCCATTGCGGGCATTCTTTTAGGCAGCGTTGTCCAAGTAACGTTGCCTCTCATGGCAAAACATGCTGCGGCAAACGATTTGAAGGCTCAGAGAAAAACGCTCTTGGAGAGCATTCAACTTTTAACTGTTGTTGGCTTACCGGTCTGCATCTGGTTGATCCTCGCGGCGGAACCTCTGGTCGTGCTGCTCTTCGAAAGAGGCGAATTCTCAAGGGCCGATGCTGCATTGACCGGCATTCTCATCCGCTTCATGGTCCCGGACATCCTTTTGGGCCGGCTCGTGAGCATTACCCAGACGCTGTTCTACGCCAATATGGACATGCGAACTCCACTCATAAGCACCGTGATCTTTACGGTTTCGCATACCGTACTTGCGATCGTGCTCGTTGGCTTGCTCGGAGTCCTCGGCCTTCCGATAGCGGTCTCTCTGGCTTCACTCAGCAACGCGATCTATATGACCGCGAAGCTACAAAGCAGATTCGGCCCCGTCGGATGGCGTGAGATACGGGACTTCCCATTTCGTCTCGCCGCCTCCTGCGCAATAGGAGGGGGAGGATTTGCTGTCGGCGCGAAGTTGGCTTCGCTCACCACAGTTTCATACTCCGTGGCGAAATTCCTTGGTGTTGCCATGCCCACCGCTGTTGGTATGTGCTTATTCATTGCTGGTGCCTTCTCCTTTCGCCTCATCGACCGCCGCCTCCTGCTGTCGATGGGGCGGCGGGTGTCGTAGCTCTCTCCGGCCGTGGTTTTTGAGCTGAAGACCAGGATCACTGTTTTCCTACGCTGAGGACGCCGACAATGTGTGGAATCACTGGTTTCTGGAGACAGCCCGGCGCGTCAGAGCAAATCATGGCTCAATGGGGCGACGCGATGAACCGTACCCTGCGGCATCGCGGACCCGACGATGGCGGGCTGTGGGCAGATCATACGGCGGGCATTGTGCTCGCGAGTCGACGGCTCGCGATCCTGGACCTCTCCCCTGCCGGGCACCAGCCCATGACCTCGCATTGCGGACGTTACGTGATGGCGTACAACGGCGAGATTTATAATTTTCTAGATATTCGTCGAGACCTGGAAAAGGAGGGTCAGCGCTTCGTCAGCAACTCAGACACTGAGGTTCTGTTGGAGGCCTGCGCTCTCTGGGGTGTAGAACGTGCTCTGCATCGGCTCAACGGGATGTTCAGCTTCGCATTCTGGGACACGACGGAGCACACTCTCACACTGGTTCGCGATCGCCTGGGGATCAAGCCGCTTTACTATGGGTGGTCTCAAAACGCCTTTCTCTTCGGCTCCGAGCTGAAGGCCTTCCATTCGTTTCCTGGCTTCAACGGAACGCTAGATCGTAGTAGCTTGGTCCTTTTTCTACGTCTCGGCTATGTTCCTGCACCGTATTCGATTTATGAGAACCTTTACAAGCTACCCGCCGGGCACGTGCTCACAGTATCGGCACCTCGAGAGCACGCATCCCCGCGGCCCTATTGGTGCGTTCGGAAGATTGTGGAGACGGGCATCGAGAATCGTTTCAAAGGCGACATCCATGACGCGGCTGCCGAGATGGAATTGCTCTTGCGTGATTCTGTTCGCCTGCGGATGCTTGCGGATGTTCCCGTGGGTGCGTTCCTCTCCGGAGGCATTGATTCATCGTTAATTGTTTCGATGATGCAAGCCCAGACAACGTCGACTGTCAAAACGTTCACTATTGGCTTTACTGAGGTTAGTCACAACGAGGCAGACTACGCCAAACAAATCGCTCAGCACTTAGGCACCGAACATACTGACCTGTGTCTATCTCCCAAAGCCGCACACGATATTATCCCGTTGTTGCCTAGCATCTACGATGAACCATTTGCCGATCCATCCCAAATTCCTACTTTCCTAGTATCGCAGCTGGCTCGCCAGGCGGTTACCGTGAGTCTGTCTGGAGACGGGGGCGATGAACTTTTCGGCGGCTATAAAGAATATTTGCTCGGTACCCAACGCTGGAGCCTTCTCCGACGCCTACCCCCTGTCGTCCGCTCTCTGATTCGCGGAGGGGTCAAAGGCGTCGACGTACTCGCCAACGGACGATTTCGTAAGCTCGGGCAGCTCCTCCAGGTAAGCACACCGGAGGCGATGCATCATTATCACGTCTCGCAGTGGATGTGGCCGACGGATTTGGTTCCCGAAGCGAGTGAACATCTGACGGCCTTTACAGATCCCGGTCTATATGCCGATATGCTGAATGAAACAGAACGCATGATGTACACGGACCTGGTGACTTATCTGCCGGAGGACATTCTCACAAAACTAGATCGCGCCAGTATGGCCGTGAGTCTTGAAGCCCGAGTGCCGCTCTTGGATTATCGACTGGTGGAATTCGCATGGCAGCTGCCCTTGGACTTCAAAATCCATCAGGGACAAGGGAAGCGAATTCTCCGGTCGATGTTGACGCGTTACGTTCCTCCTCGCCTTTTCGACCGTCCCAAGATGGGCTTTGGCTTGCCCTTGGGGCAGTGGCTCCGCGGCCCGCTTCGCCCTTGGGTTGAAGACCTCCTCGACGCGACTAAACTGCGACAACAGGGCCTATTCAATCCAATACCTGTTTGCCGAGCGTGGACGGAACACCTTCATGGAACACAGAACCGGGCCACCGAACTTTGGGGAATTCTCATGTTTCAAGCTTGGCAGCAGAAGTGGACATAACGGCCAACGCGTCGTCATCAATCCTTGACTAGGAGTACCGCGCTAAGCAATCCCGCAGTAACTCGTTAGGCCCGACCTTCACCGGCGAGCCTACTGCGCCTCTTCATCGGCGAGTCCCCTAATGCGAGCCAAGGAACCTCATGAAATATAGTCGCTCAGGTGAATACAAGATACCCGGACGAATATATCGTCGCGCGGGTAACTTGGCGCTGCAAATGGTCCCTTGGATACCCTCTCGAGCGCGCGATCAGTTCATTCGCAGTCGCTCCTATTACCAGGTGTTCGGCGAGACAGAGGTTGGCAACCATCAGGGTCTCAGTATCAGGAAGTGGGAGGCCATGCAGATGCCTTCCGATCTCAAGGGGAAGTCGGTCGTCGACATTGGCTGCTCAGAGGGATTTTTCTCTCAGGAGTGCGCCAAACGCGGGGCAGCTCCAGTGCTGGGCGTGGACAGCAGTTTGGGACGTCTCCTGTACGCAAGCTTTACCGCGTTAAACGGCGGCTTGAACATCCGCTACAGAATGGGAGTGTTTCCGGACCTCGGGATTCGAGGCACATTTGACTACGTACTCTGTCTCTCTGTGCTGCATCACTCGCTCTCCAAAAAGGACGTCTGGAAAGTCCTCCTGATGCAGGAGTTCGCCGATGAACTGGCAATTCTGAGGAAACAGCTGAGGCGACTAAGGTCCCTGACCGCCGATAAAGGTACATGTATTCTCGAGATTCCCTACGAGTATGATGATCCTGCCGCGGAACGAAAAACTGTGGACTTTCAACTCCTGAACGCGGAATTGAACACGGCCGGCTTCGCACGTGCTCGCTGTCTGGGTGCGTGGGATTACAACCCAGACCATAGAGTGTTCAAGGACCGTATCATCTATGTTGCCGAAGCCTGATGAACTCACCGTGGTCACCTCTTGGACGAATGGCCACAAAGCTGTCGTCCATCTCGTGGAGAACAGGACCGGTGAGAAACTTATTCTCAAGGTATATCGGCCTGGTTTTACCTCAGCGATGTTTCGCGAGTATGTGGCTGCTCGGTATGTCGCGGGGAAGCTGTCGGTTGTTCCAAAAGTTCTTGGCTTTCGACCGTGGCGGAAGGAGCTCTACTTTTCGTATATCTCCGGGCAACGAGTATTGGAATGGGTTCTACAGCGGTTTGGTGGCAATGTGACGTTGTCTGAGTTTCAAAGCTTTCACGGCCTTAATCCTCCCGATTATGTCGATCCTCATGTTGCGGAGGCCTTTGCCCGGTTTCGGCAGAGCATGTCTGAGGAGGCACGGCGGCTCAAGGAAGCCATCAGGGCTAGTTATTCCTGCCTCCATCGCATTGGCATTCTCCATGGAAGCGCTGACCCGAGAAACATAATCTACGACCAAGATCGCGTCTTCATCATAGATTTTGATCACGCCCGGCCGAGCTTCAACCCTGAAAAACTGGATTATCAATCGCTCACATACTGGTATGGTTGTCGCCCCACTTGTAACAGCTGACAATCGCCGCCGTCGAATGCTCGTGACCCCTTGAAGCGCTTTCTCAGATCGGCGTTTCTCGCCCTGTTGCGATTCTCTGGGCTGCCCTTCCTCATTCGCGAGATACGGCAGCGCAATAAGGTGACGATCGTCGTGTATCACGCACTCGAGGCAGCGCGGGCGGACGTTCACTTTGCCGCTCTGCGACGCCGATACAATGTCGTGTCTCTTTCAGACTTCCTGGCAGCGACGTCCAGGCAGACGACCGAGCGGCTTCCGCCGAAGGCCCTGATCATTACGATCGACGACGGGCACAGAAGCAATTACGAACTTACATCGGTGATTCAAAGACACCGCATCCCCATCACCATCTTTCTCTGCAGCGGGATCGTCGGCACGCACAGGCATTACTGGTGGCTGCACACGAATGACGCTGGTGAGGCGCAAGCGATGAAATCGCTGCCGGACGAACAGAGGGTCCAGGCATTACTCGGCCAGGGGCATGCGGACACGCGGGAATACGAAACGCGGCAATCCCTCTCACGGGATGAAATCGCAGAGATGAAATCTACCGTCGATTTTCAGTCTCATACTGTCTTTCACCCGATTCTCCCTGCCTGCTCTATTGAAAGGGCAAGATGGGAGATCATCGCATCGAAGGAGGCCCTCGAGGGCGAGCACGGTCTGAAGATCTACGCGCTGGCTTATCCCAACGGAGACTATTCAGACCGAGAAGTTGAGCTGCTTCGAAACGCGGGCTACACCTGCGGCTTAACGTTGGATGCGGGGTTCAATGACTCCGACACCGACCCGTTTCGCCTTCGGCGGGTGGCATTGCCTGACGACGCCGGAATCAATGAGGTGATCGTCAAAGTCTCCGGAGTATGGACGTTTCTGAAAGCGTTTGGATCGAAGGCCGCACGCCGTGGGCGGCACACTCTTTGGGGAGATAGATATGCGAATTAGCATCTTCGGCCTTGGCTATGTCGGGAGCGTCTCCGCAGCGTGTTTGGCGCACGACGGTCATACCGCGATCGGCGTTGACGTGAGTCCGCAGAAGATGGCCCTGGTGGCAGCGGGCCACGCGCCCGTGCTCGAGTCGGGCCTTGAGGAGCTCGTGGGAGAGGCCGTGCGAGCCGGCCGATTGCTGGTGTGCCCCGACGGCCAGGCCGCTGTCCATGACAGCGACGTCAGCCTGATCTGCGTCGGCACCCCCAGCAACGGGAATGGCAGTCTCGATCTCCACTACGTCGAGAATGTCTGCGACGAGATCGGGAAGGCGCTGGCGTCCAAGCCCGGCTACCATGTGGTCGCAGTCCGTAGCACTGTGTTGCCAGGCACCGTGCAGAAGCGACTGATCCCGCTCCTCGAAGATCGGTCAGGCAAGCGCGCCGGGACGCATTTCGGCGTTTGCATGAACCCGGAGTTTCTCCGAGAAGGCAGCGCGATTCGTGATTACTACCATCCTAGCCAGGTCGTCATCGGCGAGTTCGACAAGGCCAGCGGCGATGCCATCCAGGAACTATACGTCGCCGTGGATGGGCCGATCATGCGGACGGCCATTCAGGCTGCCGAAATGCTGAAGTATGCGTGTAACGCATTTCACGCCGTGAAGATCTCATTCGCGAACGAGATCGGGAACCTGTGCCTCGCCCACGGGGTCGATGGGCAGCAGCTGATGGCGCTCTTCTGTCAGGATCGCCAACTCAATATCTCGCCGGCCTACCTCAAGCCGGGATTTGCCTTCGGAGGCTCCTGCCTCCCCAAAGATCTTTCCGCCTTGCTGCATCGAGCGAAGGAACAGGATCTGATCGTGCCGCTGCTGACCGCGGTCCTGGAGAGCAACCAGCTGCAGATCCACCGCGGCATTGCGCTCGTGGAGCAGACAGGACGCAAGCGAATCGGGGTGCTCGGCCTGAGTTTCAAGGCTGGAACGGACGACGTGCGCGAGAGTCCTTCGGTGCCATTGGTGGAAACCCTCCTCGGCAGAGGATATCAGGTGCGTGTCTATGACGAGCACGTGAGGCCAGACAGACTCATTGGCGCGAACAAGACCTATCTGAATCGCGAACTTCCGCACATTGCCTCGCTGATGTGCTCGTCGGTCGAGGAGGTCGTGGCGATGGCTGAGGTCGTGGTCATCGCCAACGGCACGGCAGCCTTTCGCCGGGTGCCGGAATTGCTGCGTGCGGATCAAATCCTAATCGATCTCATTGGGCTCACCACGGGGTACCATGGAACCCGTGATGAGCCGAAATCAGCGGATCGCTAGCCCGCCAGCCCCGCTGCACGCATGATCCTATCAGGAGGCCGATCGAGGTGACCTCGAACCGCGGATCGCACAATGCTCACGTGGCCGAGCCGATGCAGGCCAAGACTGACATGGCGGACGCGCCCGCCAGTCGGCGCGTCCTCATGCTCGTAGAGAACAACCCCTACCCCCAAGACGCTCGTGTGCGCCGCGAGGCCAGGACACTGGCTGAAGCCGGATACCAAGTCACCGTCATCTCCCCTGCGCGGCCGGGACAGCCATGGCGGGAGACCATCGACGGAGTGCGCGCCTACCGGTATCCGTCGCTGCCGGAAGCGAGCGGAGTCGTGGGCTACTTGTTCGAGTATGGTTATTCGGCGGTGGCGATGTTCGTTCTGTCCCTGCTCGTCTACCTCCGCGAAGGCTTTGACGTCATCCATGCCGCCAACCCGCCGGACACCCTTGTGTTTATCGCGGCAGCCTACAAACTGCTGGGCAAGCGATTTGTGTACGACCACCACGACCTGGTTCCTGAGCTGTATTACGCGCGGCTTGCCGGCAGAGGCAACCGTCTAACGCACTTCGGGCTCCTGGTCCTCGAGAAGCTTTCCTTGCGCTACGCCGACCACGTCATCGCCACGAACGAGTCGTACAGGGCGATGGAGATGGAGCGTGGTGGCGTTCGCCCGGAGCGCATCACCATCGTCCGGAATGGGCCTGAGCTGAACAGCCGGCAGGTGATCGAGCCGGACCCAGCCCTGCGGCAGAAGGGCAAGACGATCATCAGTTATGTCGGCGTCATGGGGATTCAGGACGGAGTGGACTACCTCCTGCGCGCGTTACACCATCTCGTTTATGACCTGGGAAGAAGGGACGTTTTCTGCGTTCTGATCGGGGGTCTTGGGAGTGCACAGCCCAGCCTCAGGCGCCTCGCGACGCAGCTTGGCCTCGACGATTACGTCTGGTTCACTGGCTGGGTCTCAGATGCTGATCTCCTACGGTATATCGCCAGTGCCGATATTTGCGTGGATCCGGACCCATCGAATCCCTTTAACGACCGCTCGACCATGACCAAGATGCTGGAATACATGGCCCAGGGAAAACCGATCGTCGCCTTCGACTTGCCGGAGCATCGCTTCACGGCGCAGGCGGCGGCGATGTACGCACGCCCATCCGACGAGCTCGAGTTCGCGCGCGCCGTCGCCCAGCTTATGGATGACCCGGCGCGCCGGCAGGCCATGGGCGTCTTCGGGCGCCGACGCGTCGAGACAGAACTGGCCTGGCATTACTCGGCACGGAATCTCGTGGAAGCCTACCGGCGGCTGTTCCAGGCAGTTTGAGCGGGCCCAAGTTCCTTCTGCTCCCGATATCGTATATTGTCGCGAAGAGCTAGGACAAAAGCGCGTGACGCCGACCTATAGGATCGATCCGCTTTCGGATCCACGATGGGCGGAGTTTGTCGAGAGACATCCTCGCGCCTCCATATTTCACACGCCAGGCTGGCTCCAGGCGCTTCGGCGCACCTACGGATATGTGCCCGTAGCCTATACGACGACTCCTCCTGGCCTGAAACTTACCAACGGTCTCGTTCTATGCCGAGTGCAGAGCCTTCTCACAGGTCGGCGACTTGTCTCGCTACCTTTCTCTGACCACTGCGAGGCACTGGTCGATAGCCCCGACGATCTCGCGCTCCTGCTTCGCTCGCTCGAGCTCGATGGGACGATAGAAAAATGGAATTACGTCGAGATCCGCTCACGCACCGTCGCCGGGGTGCCGACACCGAACTCGAAGCCGGCCGAGGCGTTCTATCTGCACACTGTGGATCTCACTCCCCGGCTGGAGGAGATCTTCCGGAGGCTGCACAAGAATTGCACGCAGCGGAAGATCCGGCGGGCGGAGCGGGAAGGACTCACGTACGAAGAGGGCCGGAGCCAAGTCCTCTTGGAGAAATTCTATAGGCTCCTGCTTCAGACGCGGCGGCGGCATCAATTGCCCCCCCATCCCCGCGCCTGGTTCCGCAACCTGGTGGACTGTCTCGGCGACCAGGTGAAGATCCGCGTCGCGTCAAAAGACGGGCAGCCGATCGCCAGCATTCTCACGCTTGCCTTCAAGGACACACTCATCTATAAGTACGGGTGCTCCGACCAGCGGTTCCACAAGCTTGGTGGGATGCACCTCTTGCTCTGGAAAACGATTGAGGAAGGAAAGCAGATCCACGCGCGCGAGCTCGATCTGGGTCGCTCGGATGCCGACAACCCCGGCCTCATCGCCTTCAAGGATCGCTGGGGCGCGACGAGATGTCACCTGACATACTGGCGGTATCCGGCGCCTCCGATCCCGGCCGCCTGCCCTAGTTGGCGAATGCAGATGGCAAAGAAGGTCTTTTCGCGCATCCCGGACCGCGTCCTCGTCGTGACGGGCAAGATGCTCTATAAGCACATTGGCTAGTGCCGTGAACCGCGCGATGCTCGATCACTATCGCTGTCCCCAGAGTCTGGGGGCCTTCCAGCTTGTTGGCGAGCTCTCCGCAGATCCCGGGTACTTCTCGTTCGGTACCGGCACCGTGTGTTACGGAAACTCCGCGTCGGGACCTCGAACCAAACAGGTCACCGACCCCCTTTATGACGTCTTCGGAGATGCCAGGGCCGACGGGGCGCTCATTCAGCTCCCGCTCGATCCCAATGAGGTCATTGAGAACCTGCGCTATGAGCGTTACCTTCAAGATGGGCCCGGGCAGCGAACCCCACTCGGTGCCCACCCACTGATCAGAAGCGTGTACTACTGGCTCCGCCCATTCCTGCCGGTCGCGGTGCGCAAGCACCTACAGCGCGCGCATCTCCGAGATTGGAAAACGATCCTCTTTCCACGCTGGCCTGTCGATCGAACCGTGGAACGGATCCTCGAACGGCTGCTGGTGTTCGCCATGAAGGCCCAAGGTCTCGACCGGGTACCGTTCATCTGGTTCTGGCCGGATGGAGCGCCCAGTTGCGCCGTCATGACGCACGATGTGGAGCATCTAGCCGGCAGGGATTTCTGCTCGAAGCTGATGGATCTCGACGAGTCGGCGGGCGTCAGGGCGTCGTTTCAGATTGTGCCAGAGGACCGGTATCCGGTTCCAGAGACTCTCTTGGAGGAGATGCGGCGCCGCGGATTCGAGATCAACGTTCATGATTTCAATCACGACGGCCGACTCTTTTCGAGTCGTGAGCTGTTCCTGCGCCGCGCAGAACAGATTAACGAATACGGTCGGAAATTCGGCGCCCTCGGGTTCCGTTCCGGCGGCCTCTTTCGCAACCAGGCCTGGTACGGCGCCCTCGACTTCTCCTACGATATGTCGGTGCCGAGCGTGGCGCATCTGGAACCGCAACGAGGTGGCTGTTGCAGTCAGATGCCTTTCTTTATTGGGAAGTTGCTGGAACTGCCGCTCACAACCATTGAGGATTATTCTTTGTTCCATATTCTGAACGACTACTCGATCGATTTATGGAAGCGACAACTCGCCTTCATCGCAGAGACCCACGGCCTTGCTAGCTTCATTGTCCATCCTGACTACATCATCGAGAGGCGCGCGCGGGCAGTCTACCAGGCTCTCCTGGAACATCTCGCTGAGATGCGCGACCAGCGAGCATTGTGGATTGCTCTGCCCGGTGAGGTGGATCGTTGGTGGCGTGAGCGAAGTCAGATGCAGATCGTGGGTGATGGAGGCCGCTGGCGGGTCGAGGGAATAGGCCACCAGCGTGCTCGGCTGGCCTTTGCGACCATTCGTGGCGACGACCTTGCCTTTACTGTTGAAGAGCCGAACTGAACTTGGGGGATCACAGGATGTCTCTCGTCCCAGAAGCTCAAACGCGGGAACGAGAACCTGGTACTTCTTCAGACGTCTCGCGGTGGAGAACGGCGAGAAGTGTCTCCGCCGCGCTCGTTGTCGCTTTAACGCTGGCGGTCTTCTGGGTACCCCTTCGCATGCTGTTTTGGTTCTCTCTGCAAGAGGAGCAGTATTCCCATATTCTCCTGGTTCCTGTGGTCAGCGCGTTTCTCCTCGTACGTGACAGGAAAAGGATTTTTTCCAGCGTCGGGACAAATTGGCGGGCGGGCCCGGGAATGCTCGTCGCAGGCGCCCTCCTCAACTGGCTCGGGCACACATACTCCGTTTCGTCAAGCGAGAATGACCAACTCTTCATCACAACTGTCTCAGTGGTGGCTATGTGTGTTGGTGGATTCATTCTGTGTTATGGTCTCCGAGCATTCCGCGCGGCCATGTTCCCCTTGCTGTTCCTCTTCCTAATGGCTCCGATACCCGACGTCTTGTTAAACCGGGTCATCGTCTGGCTACAGCAAGGCTCGGCGGAAGTTTCCTATGCGGTGTTCCAACTGGTCGGTGTTCCCGTGTTTCGAACCGGGTTCGTCTTCGCTTTGCCAGGGGTCACGATCGAAATCGCTAGAGAATGCAGTGGGATTCGCTCGAGTCTGGCGCTGCTGATCACCAGCCTGCTCGCCGGCCATCTGTTCCTCCGGTCCGCCTGGACGAAAGCCGTCTTCACCCTGGCCGCGATTCCCCTCCTCATCGTTAAGAACGGCATTCGGATTGTGACACTATCGCTTCTTTCGATTTATGTTGATCCGAGTTTCCTCACAGGCAGCCTCCATCACCAGGGCGGGATTCTATTCTTTCTCCTCGCCCTCGTAATCCTGCTGCCGCTCCTGTGGCTCTTGCAACAGCATGAACGGCGGCGAGGACGCATTTGGGGCACGGCTACGTCCTGAGGTTTGGCGACCTCATCTCCGTCCTGTGTAAGTAGAATGTTGAGAAAAATCTACGACCTGCTCAGGCGTGCCATTCCGCGGCCGATTCGGCCGGCGTTGAGAGCTCCGGGGGAGATAAGGCCCGGACATAGTCAATTCAGCTGTCTTGTGATCGGTGAAGGTGCCCTCACCGTTCAATGCTCTGACATCCTCATCAGCAGAGGGCACGAGGTTACCGCGATCGTGGCCTCAAATCCCGAGATCATTGACTGGGCCAGAGAACGGGGTGTCAGGCTGTTGGACCCAGCGGACGATGTGGTGGCCGCGTTCAAGGGGCGGACATTCGATTATCTCTTCAGCATCGCCAATATGCGTATCCTTTCGAAGGAGACCGTCGCTCTACCGCAGCGGTCCACGATCAATTTCCACGACGGCCCGCTGCCCCGCTACGCGGGCGTGCATGCCACCTCCTGGGCACTGATTCACAACGAGCGGTCCCATGCCGTCTCGTGGCACGAGATCAGCGACCTTGTGGATGGGGGCCGCATTCTCAAGCAGCAGTCCGTCCCGATCGCAAAAGACGAAACGGCCTATTCGCTCAACACGAAATGCTTCGAAGCAGGCATGCACTCATTCGCCGAGCTGGTCCAAGAGATCGAGAGTGGCCGCTGTCAGTCGTTCGAACAGGACCTGTCCCAACGTACCTACTTCGGCATGTACGAGCGCCCGCCCGCCGCCTGCGCACTGCTGTGGGAAAAGCCCGCCGCCGAACTTACCGCGCTCGTACGCGGGCTCGAGTTTGGGCCATATCCCAACCCCATGGGACGGGCAAAGATAATGCTACGAGACGAATTCGTCCTATGCCCGCACGCTGAGGTGGTCGCATCATTGACCGCGGCACCAGTCGGCACCGTCACTGCTATCGAGGCAGATAACATCCAGGTGGCAACGGGCGCGGGGAGCCTGCGGATCCACCAACTGCTCACACTCGACGGGACGCCCCTGCCGCTACGGCACGCAATCCAGCAGTTTGGCTTGACGCTCGGCACACGACTGCCCGAGCTTGATGCTCCACTACGTCAACGGATCTCCGCCTTCCACGCAAGGATTTGCCGGCACGAGTCGTTCTGGGTGCGCAGCCTACAAAGGCTGAACCCCGTCTCTTTGCCCTACCGTGAGTCGTCTACGGCCGAGCGAAGCGACCGCTTCGCGTTTCGAGACATGGAGATTCCGGATTCGGTGCTCGGCTGGATCCGGACGAACCACGCGCAGTCAAACCCGGCCGAAGTTCTGCTCGCCGTATTTGCGCTGTATGTGGCGCGGCTGACCGGTGAGTATCAATTCGACCTCGGTCTGGCGTTGCCTGAACTCTCCAACGACGTGGCCGGACTTGAGGCGCTGTTCAGCCCGGAAGTTCCGCTGTCGGTGCGGATCGATGCGTCGGCTGATTTCGCCTGCGTCCATGAAAGCGTGCGTGCCCAGGTTGAGCTCGCGCGGCGTCATGACACCTTTTGTCTCGACATGTTCGCCCGTTACCCTGAACTTCGGTCCGTCGCGGCCCTGGGCCTGTCACGCCTTCTTGGCGTGAGTGTACATGTTGTCGAAACGCTGGACGGTTGTGAGCCCCAGCCCGGCTCCGACCTCTGCCTGCTGATCCCGAAAGACGGCAGAGTATGTCGCTGGGTCTTCTGTCAAGCGACAATCTCCGAGGCTAACGTCGAGCTCTTGCAGCGCCAGTTCACAACGCTCGTCCTTGGTCTTGTCACTAATCCGTCCCTCCCTGTCTCAAGCCTTCCTCTCCTGAGCGAGACCGAACGGCGCGTGGTGCTTCACCAGTGGAACGGGACAGAGACTCCTTTCGCCACCGATTCGACTGTTCACCAGATGTTTGCTCGGCAAGTGGAGCGAACGCCGGATGCCATTGCCGTCGTCGCTAGGGACGTGGCATTGACCTACCGCGAACTGAACGAGCGGGCCAACCAACTTGCACGGCACCTGCGCAAGCTCAATGTAGGCCCCGAGGTGTTGGTGGGTGTCTCGATGGCGCGCTCAGTCGAGATGGTGGTGGGGTTGCTCGGAATTCTCAAAGCTGGTGGCGCATACCTGCCGCTCGACCCGAATTACCCCAAGGAGCGCCTTAGCTTCATGCTCGAGGACGCACAAGTCTCGGTCCTAGTAACGCAAGACAGCCTGACGCCCTTCCTGCCGCCATATGCGGGACAGACCGTTCGGCTCGACGTGGATTGGACGGCCATCGCGCAGGAAAGCGCTGAGGATTTCGACAGCGGCGTCGCGCCGCACAACGTAGCCTATGTCATTTACACCTCCGGATCCACGGGCAAACCGAAGGGCGTGATCGTCGAACACCGGAACGTGCTGAATTTTTTTGCCGCGATGGACGCCCGCCTCAAGCCCGATCCGAATGGCACCTGGCTGGCGGTGACAAGTCTCTCTTTCGACATCTCAGTACTGGAAATCTTCTGGACCCTCGCGTGTGGATTCAAAGTGGTCATCTACACAGGCGACGACTTCAAGCCCACTTCGTGGTCCCCCCCCAGTCCGCATTCTAGGCGGCCCATCGACTTCAGCCTCTTCTATTTCTCCGCCGATCAAGGTGAAGATCCAGCCGATAAATATCGCTTGCTCACGGAGGGGGCGAAGTTTGCCGACCAGCACGGCTTCACAGCGGTGTGGACACCGGAGAGGCACTTTCATGAATTCGGCGGCCTCTATCCGAATCCCTCAATAACCAGCGCAGCCATCGCGATGATCACGAAGAACATCCAGATTCGTTCCGGCAGCGTCGTCGCGCCATTGCATACGCCCATCCGCATCGCCGAAGAATGGTCTGTCGTCGACAATCTCTCCAAGGGGCGTGTCGCGATCTCTTTCGCTTCCGGCTGGATGCCGGAGGATTTCGTCCTCAAGCCGGAGAACTATGCGACTCGAAAAGATGCGATGTTCCGCTACATCGAGATTGTTCGCAGATTGTGGCGCGGTGAACCCGTCGCCTTTCCAGGTCCGCTTGGTCGCGACGTGTCAGTGCGAATTCTCCCACGCCCGATTCAGGCTGAGTTGCCCGTCTGGGTGACTACTGCCGGCAGTCCAGAAACTTACGAAATGGCCGGGAACGTCGGCGCGAACGTACTGACGCACTTGCTGGGTCAGAGCATCGATGAAGTCGCGCGAAAGATCACCCTCTATCGCCAGGCGTGGACGGCCGCCGGCCACCCGGGGCGAGGCAAGGTGACGTTGATGCTGCACACGTTCCTCAGCGCTTCTCCGAAGTACGTGAGAGATACCGTGCGTAAACCGTTGAAGGAATACCTGCGGACCTCTGCTGACCTCGTGAAGAAGTACTCTTGGGCCTTCCCCACGTTCAAGGCGCGCGGCGAAAACGCGGGCGAAACGAGTTTCACTGCCCTGTCCAAGGACGACATGGAGGCGTTGCTCGACTACGCGTTCGAGCGCTATTTCGAGACCAGCGGCTTGTTTGGCACGCCCGAGAGTTGTCTGGACATGATCGACAAGCTCAAGGCGAACGACATCGACGAAGTTGCTTGCTTGATCGACTTTGGCGTCAGCGCCGACATTGTCCTTGAAAATTTGACGTATCTCGATGCGCTCCGCGAAGCCACGACCAGGGCGCCGGAACCGCGAGAGGGCAAGTACACGATACCTGCGCTGATCCGATCACATAGTGTCACGCACCTGCAGTGCACGCCCTCGATGGCCGGCATGCTGATAGCCGACGAAGCCACCAGGGACGCGTTGCGCTTGCTCAATACCGTTCTGATCGGGGGAGAAGCGTTCCCCGCCTCGCTCGCAGCGAAACTGCGCAGCGTGCTCAAGGGCAGCATCATCAATATGTACGGTCCTACCGAGACCACGATTTGGTCCACGAGCTATCAACTCAACGGGGCGGAGCGCAGCATCCCGATCGGCCGACCAATTGCAAACACGCAACTGTACATTTTCGACAAGCACCTCCAGCCAGTGCCGGTAGGGGTACCGGGCGAACTCATGATTGGCGGAGCGGGAGTTGTGCGCGGCTACCTCAATCGGCCGGCCCTGACGGCGGAGCGGTTCATCAAGAACCCATTCACCAACGCGTCGGACACCCGCATCTATCGTACGGGTGACCTCGTACGTTACTTGCCGGACGGGAACGTGGAGTTCGTGGGGCGCACGGATCAACAGGTGAAGGTTCGCGGGTACAGAATCGAGCTGGGCGAGATCGAGGCAGTGCTCGAGGAGCATCCCACGGTGCGCGCGTCGGTTGTCATCGTCCGCGAAGACGTGCCGGGGGACAAGCGGCTCGTCGCTTATGTGGTCGCGCGCGAGGGCCAGAAGCCTGACGCTCAGGTACTCCGGGACTATGCGAAGAGCAAGTTGCCTGAGTACATGGTGCCGGCGCGTGTGATGGAACTGGGCGCGTTTCCCCAGACGCCGAACATGAAGATCGACCGGAAGGCCCTGCCGGCGCCAGAAAGGGATCGGGCGCCTTTGGGCGGCGTCTTCGAGCCGCCTCGGACGTCGGTCGAAGCCGCCCTCGCAGCCCTCTGGGCTAAGACACTCGGCATCGAACGGGTCGGCCGTCAGGACAACTTCTTTGATCTCGGCGGAGACTCACTGCTGGCCGTGCAGTTGTTCATCCAGATTGAGGAAGAGTTTGGCCAGAGACTTTCCATTGCAACGCTCTTCCAGGCGCGCACGCTCGAGCAGTTAGCGGGGCAGATTGACGAACGGCCAAGTGCTTCGCAGAGGTGGACCTCCCTGGTCGCGATTCAGCCGAAGGGCTCGAAGCCCCGCTTGTTCTTTGTCCATGGCGCAGGGGGCAACGTGCTGCTCTATCGCCAGCTGGCGCACCATCTTGGGCCAGACTACCCGTTCTACGGTCTGCAGTCGCAAGGGCTGGATGGAAAGCAGCCGTATCTGACCTGCGTGCAGGACATGGCGATGCATTACATGAAGGAGATTCGCGCGTTGCAGCCGGAAGGTCCCTACTATTTAGGCGGCTACTGCATGGGGGGCACCGTGGCCTACGAAATAGCGCATGGATTGCGGGAGGCTGGTCAAGAGGTCAACCTCCTAGCGTTGTTGGACACCTACAACTATGACGGCTTAACGCAAGCCCATTCGTTGGGCGAAAGGCTCTCCCGCTGGACGCAATTCCTTGCCTTTCAGTGGAAGAACATCGCTCAGCTCCATGGCAGAGATCGGCTCTCCTATTTCCGAGAAAAGTTCTGGACAGCAACGAAGCAAGAGGCCGCTCGGCTGCGGGTTAAAGTCTCGAACATTTCGCGAATCATTCATCGACAGAACGGCAAAACATTTGCCAAGAGGTTCCTGGAGGACATCAATGATCGCGCGGGCTTCGAGTATAAGCCACGGCCTTACGACGGTAAGTTGACATTGATCAAGCCCCATCGCAACTATACCTTCTACAACGACCCGCACATGGGCTGGACGAACCTCGCGGCTCGCGGCCTGGAGATCATTGACCTTCCCGTCAATCCTGGAGCCATGCTTGTTGAGCCTTATGTGCAGATCCTGGCCGAGAGGCTCAGGACGTGCATCAAAGCATGATTCCTGCGGGTGTCAGGTCGCTCGAGAACTGCGAACGCCGTAGTGATCGGTCTTGACGTTGTGTTCGACAACCCGCGCAGGATTTCCAGTCACTAACGATCCAGCCGGCACATCCCGTGCAACAACGCTCGCTGCCGAAACGATACAATTGTCCCCGATAGTTACTCCTGGCAAAATTATGGAGTGTGCACCGATGAAGCAGTTGTCACCAATGTACACGTCACGATCACGATTGTTGACGTAGTCGTGCGTCAGGATGGCCGCACCGAATGTTACAACGGTGTACTTCCCGATGTGGACGCCCCGCGGATTGGTCTTGTCAAGCCTGGCACTGAAAGAAATGACCGTTCCCTCGCCGAGATCCATTTGCCAGACCCGATTCAGGTATTGTCGACGGAGCGCCACCACGATCTCACGCAATCCATCACGGAGCCTCGAGACTAGAGGGGTCGCCATAGAGACTCCTGCCCACTTCTACACGCGCTCTGCACTCTCGCGATACTATCAATTACATGCGCCAAAACCTAGAATTCGGACTCACGCCAGCGAGCCTGTCGAGCTGGGAGAGGATTGAATGTCTATCAGGTCAACCGTAATTTCGCTACTCCAGCAGATTGCAGAACAGGGACAGAAGACGTTACCTCCTCTGACGGATGACTTGGTCCTGCTAGATTCGGGGCTCGACTCCCTCGCCATTGCGATTCTCGTCGCCCGACTCGAAGAAACACTGGGATTGGACCCGTTCACCGAATCCGACGATGTTTCCTATCCGGTGACCCTTGGTGACTTCATCAGCTTCTACGAAAAGGCCGCCAAATCACGTGAACTCGATTCGGGACAAGCTCGGTAACTCTTCAGACTGTCTGGGCCGCTTCCTGTGGGGTTCCACCGCCAGCGTTGCTCTGAGCGATCTTCTGCGCAGCACGAGTCTTGGCGGTCGTCTCCCGGAGCTCTCGAGCCGGTCGGTTCTCATCGCAGCCCAGGATCAGCTTGTGGCGGCATTGGCGCTGATCGAGCTGGACGGGGTCGCGCGTCGACTCGTCGTGTGCCCGCCTGATCTGTCTTCCGAACATCTTCCCGGGGTGATCGCGAAGGCTGGGGTGGACGCGATCGTGTCCGATCGCGATCCGCACGATCTAGGTGACCTTGGTGTGCCGTTGCGCGTTTTCGCCAGTCTCGATATCGTGCCGGTGCAACGTGAGCAAATCGAGCACCACGCGACCGACTGGGTGCTTCTCACATCCGGCACTACCGGCGCGCCGAAACTGATCCTTCACACCTTCACAGGCTTGACGGCGCCGATCAAGAACGGCCAGCACCAGGGAGCCGACGTTGTCTGGGGCACGTTTTATGACATCCGCCGCTATGGCGGCCTCCAGATTTTCCTGCGCGCCATCCTCGGTCGTGGATCACTCGTACTCTCCAGCACAGCGGAGTCGCCGGGCGACTATCTCGTGCGGCTCGGCGCGCGCGCGGTGACGCACATTTCGGGCACCCCGTCACATTGGCGTCGTGCGCTAATGAGCCCGTGCGCCAGTACGATTGCGCCACGTTATGTTCGGTTGTCAGGCGAGATCGCCGACCAGGCGACACTGAATTCTCTGCGTTCATTCTACCCGCAGGCCGGAATCGGCCATGCCTATGCTTCAACGGAAGCGGGCGTCGGATTCGAAGTCACTGATGGTCTCGAAGGCTTTCCAGCGAGCATGCTCGCCTCGCGCGGTGACGTGGACATGAAGGTGGAGGACGGTTCGCTGCGGATCCGTTCTGCACGAACCGCCGTCCGCTATCTCGGCGAGGAGAGCTCGGTCCTCAGGGATGACGAGGGCTACGTCGACACGGGCGATATCGTCGAACGACGCGGTGACCGTTATTACTTCCTCGGTCGACGGACCGGCGTGATCAATGTCGGAGGCCTCAAGGTGTACCCTGAGGAAGTTGAGGCGGTGATCAACCGACACCCGGCGGTCCGAATGTCCGTCGTCCGATCACGGCGGAATCCCATTATGGGTGCGCTCGTCGTCGCTGACGTGGTTCTGAAGGCCGAGCCCTTTACCGACCTCACCCGCGAGATCTTACAGCTCTGTCACGAGAACCTCGCCCCGCACAAGGTTCCTACGACGATTCGCTTCGTACCTGCGCTCGATGTTGCTGCGGCAGGCAAGGTGGCTCGCCATCATGCGTAACGTTCTCGTGACCGGTGGAAGCCGCGGACTGGGCCTGGGCATCGTCCGTAGGCTGACAACCGAAGGCTACCGCGCCTTCGCCGTGGCACGGAAGATGAGCGATCAGCTGGCGTCGGCAATAGAGGAGGCCGAACAATCCCGTCCAGGGTCCCTCCAGTTCATCCCGTTCGATCTCGGCGACATTCAGGACATACCCGGTTTGGTCAAGACGCTACGCAAGGATTTTGGACCGCTCTACGGGCTGGTCAACAATGCGGCCCTCGGTTTGGACGGCGCCCTCGCGCTGATGCACAATTCGCAGATCGAGCGTCTGATTCGCGTGAACACCATCTCGCCGATCGTCCTTACCAAATATGTGGTCCGTCACATGATGGCCGACGGCGGCGGGCGCGTGGTGAACGTCTCATCGATCATCGGGTTCACTGGATATAGTGGCCTTTCGGTTTACGCTGCGACGAAGGCGTCGATGATCGGCTTCACCCGGTCACTCGCGCGCGAAGTCGGTCGGTTGGGCATCAACGTGAACGCCATCGCGCCAGGGTTCATGGACACGGACATGACTCAGGGCCTCGAGGGCGAGCGCCGGGAACAAGTCGCGCGGCGCAGCGCGCTTCGCCGACTTCCCGACGTCGAGGACGTGGTCGACGCTGTCGAGTTCCTTCTCGGCGACAAAGCCAAAAGCATCACCGGCACAGTGCTCACCGTAGATGCCGGCACGACGGCGTAGGCTGTCATCACCGAACGCACCCCTGTACTTTCCCCGGAGTCAGGGAGGCACCGGCATCGCCCGCTCATCACCGATGATGAGCCGGATCTCGCGGTATTCCGGAAGCACCTGATCAACCTTCTGGCCCATTTACGCGCGTCCATTGTTTCCGCGTACGATCGCATCCAGACTGGCCACAGCCGCCCATAAACGGCGTTGGCGTCCCGGGGGCCCCACATTCCCCGCGCGTCACTACGACAACCGTTCTCATTGGAGAGATGACGCACCGATGAAAAAGAAGGAAGTCGTGATTGTTGGTGCAGGTCCCTACGGGCTGAGTATGGCTGCCTATCTGCAGGACGCCGGTATCGAGCCGTATGTGATCGGACAACCCCTGGCATTCTGGAAACGGCACATGCCGAAGGGAATGCTCCTTCGCTCTGGAATCGAAGCCTCGAATATCGCCGCGCCGCAAAAACAGCTGTCACTGGCGGGGTACGAACGAGCAACCGGAACCAAATTCAGAGCGCCTATCCCGATCGAGGACTTCATCGCCTACGGGGAGTGGTTCCAGACCCAAGTGGCGCCAACACTCGATACCCGGAGCGTTCGACGCGTTTCACAGAATGGCAGTGGCTTCGATCTCACCCTCGAGGACGGTGAGAGCATCCATGCTCAATCTGTCGTCTTAGCACTGGGGATAGGGTTCTTTACTCACCGTCCCGAGCAATTTGCTCATATCCCGACCCACCTTGCTCCTCACGCCTCAGACCTCTCCGATCCTTCGCAATTTAAAGGCAAACGTGTTGCGGTCATTGGCGCAGGCCAGAGCGCGCTCGAGCATGCGGCGCTCCTTCATGAAGACAAGGCCGACGTTGAAATCCTCACGCGTTCCGCTGGTCCTGAATACCTGGTCTATCCGTGGCGTCGGAAGCTCTTCAGAACACTCACCCCTGGACCGCTAAGGCCCTTTTCCTACCGAGTATTTCCGCCGACAGATCTGGGGGGATTCACGACGGTCAGAACCATCGCGGACCCGGAAAAATTCAAGAGGGCATCTCCGGAAGTCCAGGAAGCTTTGGCCAGAGACGTCACGAAGCCAATTGGCGCGTACTGGTTACCGTCCAGGCTACGGGGCGTACGAGTCAGGACCGGGATCAGTGTGGAGCGTGTGGAGAGGGTTCAGAATGGACTCAAGCTCGCGCTCAGTGATGGCAGTACGACGTGGGTGGATCGGGTCGTCCTTGGCACAGGTTACCGGGTTGATGTCGGAAAGTATCACATTCTAGACGAGGCGTTGCGGCGGAACATCCAGAGGACTCCCGATGGATACCCAAGCTTGACAATGAACCTTCAAACATCGATCCAAGGCCTGTACATGGTAGGAGTCGTTGCGGAGCGAGCGTTGGGGCCGACATTACGATTCGTAACGGGAACCTCCAATGCTGGTCCGCGTTTGACAGCAGCAATCACTGGCAGACAGTTATCCGCGAATTGTCGCGGTCGTTCACGCAGTATTGGGGTTCCGGCGCGCCACCGTCTTGACGTTGCGCGTCCCGCGAGCCCAGAAAAGGCAACGATGAACATCACGGCGACGCGATCCGATCTGGGCCCAAACTCGCCAGGGGCGATTGTCCTAGGTGGTAATTTTATCGGGTTGGGGCTTGTCAGAAGCCTAGGAGCTCGGGGTATCCCGACGTGGGTATTCGACCCCGCGCGATCGCAATCGATCGCCCAGTTCTCCAGATATACCAAACGCTTCGTTAGGTCCAAAGAAGACACCCATGAGTTACTGCTCAGAGAGGGACGACAGAACCACTTGAATGGCTGGGTGGTGTTTCCAGGCAGTGATGAGCATGTGGAAGTGCTGTCGACCCATCATCGATCATTGAGTACGATCTACCGTTTGACTGTGCCTCCCCTCGAAGTGACGAGATTTGCTCTGGATAAGCGGCTAACGTATCGCAAGGCGAATGAATTGGGCATCGCAACTCCCTGGACATTGGTCTGCGATGGTCCAGATGACCCGCTGACGAACGATCTCCCGTATCCAGTGATTCTCAAACCCGCCATCAATCATCATTTCTTCCCACACACGAACCTCAAGGCCTTGCCGGTCTTCACTCGGGATGATTTTCGACGACGCTATGCTCAAATGAGCAAATACATTCCCCCTGCGGAAATTCTCATTCAGGAGCGCATTCCTGGAGACGGAGAACATCAGTTTTCCTTTTGTGCGGTCTGCAAAGACGGGCAGGCCTACGCCTCGCTGGTGGCCCGGCGCCGGAGACAGTATCCAGTAGACTTCGGCAATGCGAGCACATTTGTCGAGACAACGAGCCAGTCAGTCATCGCGGCCGATGGACGGCGATTCCTAGAGGGTATTGGCTTCGATGGCATGGCGGAAGTTGAATTCAAATTCGACCCACGGGACGGCCGATACAAGATTCTCGATGTCAATCCCAGACCCTGGGGCTGGCATACCCTCGGGAAAGCGGCCGGGATCGACTTCCCGTATCTGCTGTGGCAGCAAAAAATGGGGCTCGACGTTTCGCCAATCCATTCGCAGGACAGCGCGAGTTGGCTCCGGGAGATCACTGATCTTATCGCGATCGCGAAGTCCCCCCATCGCAAGGCTGAGATCAAGAGACTCCTGCGGGCCATCGGAAGTGGCACGTTGACATCGGCTACGTTCGACCTGTTTGATCCGCTCCCATTCTTTGCGGAGTTTGGCCTATGGGCCACACGGGGCTTCTTGCGGCAAAGGAAGACGAAGGCGTTTCTCGGCGCGTGAGCCGGCGGAAGGGTAACTGTTGTCTTTCAACAAGAGACATTCGGAGGATGCCAATGCCCAAAGCGATCGTCATCGCGGCCGCAGCCACCGCGGACCTCGAGCCCGCCCCGGTCAGCCCCGAGTGGGTTCTGAACGGCACCCCCGAAACGCGAAGCAAGGAACTGGCGAGAAGCCATGACGGCACCTCTTACGTTATGGTCTGGGACTGCACCGCGGGGCGCTTCAACTGGCACTACAACAAGGACGAGACTCTTGTCGTGATCTCCGGCGAGGCCTTCATTACGAATGAGAAAGGCGAGGAACGTCGCCTCGGCCCCGGGGACATCGTATTCTTCCCGGCCGGAACCTCCTGCACGTGGCGTGTCACGAAGTACATCAGGAAGGTCGCGTTCCTCCGCCACACCATGCCGCGGCCGCTCGGATTCGGGGTGCTCGCCTGGAACAAGCTTCTTCGGATGGTAGGACTGATGCCCGAATCCTCGTTGATGCTCGCCGTGTTCTTGACGGCTTGAGAACTCGCCAGCGAGCTGAACGCACGCCGACGAGCTCGACATGAACGAACCGGACGCGAGACTGTTCCCCGGCGACCTCGTGGAAGTGAGAGCTCCAGAGGAGATCCTCCAGACACTGGACGCCAACGGAACCCTCGACCATCTTCCCTTCATGCCCGAGATGGTCGAGTTCTGCGGAGGGAGATTTCGAGTGGCCAAGCGAGTCGTGAAGACCTGTTTCTCTGGGTCGATCTCGACCATGCTGGAGTTCAGGACCGATGACGTCGTCGTGCTCGATCGCCTACGCTGTTCGGGCCTCGCGCATGATGGCTGTCAGAAGGCGTGCACGATTTTCTGGCGCGAAGCGTGGCTCCGCAAAGTCGCAGACGCGGCGGTCCAATCACACGCGGAGTCGAGTGGTCGCGAGCGATTGCGCGCTCGCCTCAAGACCTCGACGGGCCCGAAGACGTACTTCTGTCAGGCCAGCGAATTGCTGAAAGCCGCCAGGGCCTTGTCGCGGTGGGGACGACTCGGAAAATGCTTCAGCGAAGTCCGCGCAGGCAACTGCAGCGTCATGGGCATGGCGCGCCAGATTGGGATCTGGCTGTTCTGGAGAGTCCGCCGGAGGCTTCTGGGCGAGTACGCCCGCGGACGGAACAGGGCGACGCCGGCCGAAAGCCTCAACTTACAGTCCGGCGAGCAGATCGAAGTCAAGCCGATCGAGAGCATCATCGAGACTTTGAATGAGAGCGGCCGGAACCGCGGGCTGTACTTTTCGCCGGATATGCGCTTGGCGTGCGGCGAGCAGCACCGGGTGAAGGGACGGATCGACAAGATCATTGTGGATGGGACGGGAGAGATGCGGCAACTCCACAACACCGTGCACCTGGAAGGGTCACTGTGCGGATGCGCTTCCATTGCCTTCGGCGGGTGTTCGCGTTCCGAATTTGTCTACTGGCGAGAGATCTGGCTTCGCCGATCTCGCTCGACATAGTGCCGCCCACCGTGGTCCCTGATACGCCTGGTCGACACTATAGGAATTCCGGTCCACATCATCCTGCAGGACTTTTCACACTCCTCCAGTTCTAATTGCTTTCCGCAGCGGAAGGTCTCGGATTCTCAAGCTTTCCATCATTCAGAGGAATGGCACGATTTGTGCCCCTTCAAGGGAATCGCCATGTCCATGACACTCAGGTCAGCACGCACAGCACCGCTCCAAGAACTCATCGACCGCGCGATCCAAGATCTTCTCGTGTCGTTCCCCGACCCCGAGGGGCTCTCCCACGACGAACGGCGCGGGATCATTGCTCGTTACACCGCGGTGCTCGAAGGGAATTTCATCTACTGGATGACGGCTGCCAATCTCTCCGTTGCGTCTGACGAAGCCCACTCGATCATCCACGACAACCTCCTCGAAGAAGTCCGCGACAATCATCCGGGGATGCTGCGCAAATTCGCCATCGCGGCCCGTGCCGTACCGACGGATTCAGATGTGCTGGCAGTCCATGCGCCACTGCAGAACGTCCGCCAGTTCGTGGCACAACTCTCGGGGGCGAAGATCGTGCTGATGATGGCCTTCTTCGAAGGCTGGATTACCCGGTTCATGTCCTATCTGGCGACGCTCGCCCAACGGCAGGGCTCGGCGGAGCACGAATACACAGACGTGCACGGTGTCGTCGATGTCGTTCACACGCGAGAACTCCTTCGCGCGCTCGACGCGGAGCTGACGCTCCTGCCCGCCCCGCAGCCGCCCGTGACGCATCTCCTCGAGGGAGTTCACGTCCTTCGGACGCTGATCCAAAGCATCATTCATCCCGCCGCGGCCCGGCCAGTCTCGGCCTAGAGGACCTCGGATGCCTATCCGTTTGGATAGAGATCCGTCGGGGCACCCCGCGTGGCCCGGCGTGGAGTGTCTGCGCGGGAAGTCGCCGGCCGAGTTCCGTGAGACCGACGCGCACTGCCTCGATATCGGTCTCATCAACAATATGCCGGACGCGGCGCTGGAAGCGACCGAACGGCAGTTTCTCGGCCTGCTCGATGACGCAGCTGACGGCCTCGTGGTGCGTCTGACGCTCTACGCGTTGCCCGATGTCCCTCGAACGGATTCGGGCCGGCGCCATGTGAGCAGTTTCTATTCTGGCCTCGATGATCTGTGGGACCGCCATCTCGACGGCCTGATCGTGACCGGGACCGAGCCGCGGGCGCCCAATCTGCGGGACGAGCCCTACTGGGGCAGCCTGACCAGCGTGCTGGAGTGGGCCGAGCACACCACGCACTCGACGGTATGGTCTTGCTTGGCCGCGCATGCCGCGCTGCTCCATCGTGATGGCATAGGGCGGCGCACCCTTCGCGACAAGCGTTTTGGCGTCTTCGAGTGCTTGCGGG
>WNGI01000744.1_pt1 | contig 40123 bp, 33 predicted proteins | sample 5400621 | NCBI WGS metagenome assembly WNGI01 (sample SAMN13153374, study PRJNA577476) | soil metagenome | isolation source: 20 cm soil or saprolite under Garry oak tree replicate 1 | place: USA:California | collected 2016-06-15
CCGGAATCCCTCCCACACGCGACGCGACCACCGCCGTCTCGCAGGCCATCGCTTCAAGGATCACAAGACCGAAAGGCTCGTAGATCGATGGGCACACGAACACCGTCGCGCCCGAATGAAGGCGGATCAGGTCCTCGCGGGGCAGGAAGCGGTTGATCCAGACCAGGTTTCCTCGCTCGGTGCGAACCCTTTCCGCCAGGGCATCCACCTCGGCTCCGATCTCTGCGGTGTCGGGCGAGCTCGCCACTATGACGACCTGATATTGGGGATCGATGTCGAGGGTCGCGGCGAGGAGGAGCGGCAATCCTTTCTGTCTCGTGATCCGGCCGTTGAAGAACGCGTAGGGGCGGCTCGGGTCGATGCCAAAGCGCACAAGCGTTTCCGGCGACGGATCGGGCTTGTAGATCTCCGGGTCGATGCCGTTGTGAATGACGTGGATACGGTCGGGGTCGACCTTCGGGTAGCAGTCGATTGTGTCCTGGCGCACAGCTCCCGAAACGGCAATCACGCCGTCGGCAGACTCGATCGCAGTTCGCTCGCAGAACATCGATAGCGCATAGCCACCTCCGAGCTGCTCGGCCTTCCACGGTCGGAGCGGCTCGAGGCTGTGCACGGTCAACACGTGCGGGATCTTCCACATCAGTTTGGCGAGGTGCCCGCCCAGGTTCGCGTACCACGTATGGCTGTGCACGATGCCGGCGCCCTGGAGGGCGGCGGCCATCGTCAGGTCGATCGACATTGCCTCCAGGGCTGCGGACTCGGGCCTCGGCTCCGCCACCGCCGCCCAGGGTTGATGGCTCACGACGCCGGGTTCGTCTCGAGGTGCGCCCCAACAGTGGACCGACACATCCGCCAGCCGGCGCAGCTCCCGCACGAGGTATTCGACATGTGTGCCCGCACCTCCGTACACCTCGGGCGGATACTCGCGGGTCAGCACGGCGACTCGAGGCCCAGCCATGACCGGAAGTTTGGCGCACAGCCGCCATCGCGGGCGTGTTGCTCTGGCTGAGCTGAGCGAGCGCTAACGAAGCGCTTCGAACTCGGCGTCGGATAGCTCGATGTTCACCGCCGCCAGGTTCTCCTTCACGTGGTCGAGCGACAGCGTGCCGGGGATGGGCAGCATCGCCGGAGAGCGTCGAAGCAGCCACGCGAGGGTGATCTGCGCCGCCGTCGCCCCATGCCGCGCAGCGATCGCGGCAAGGGCGCTGCCGCCGGATCCGCGCAGCGGGAAAAACGGCACGAACACGATGCCCTCTCGGGAGCAGTAGTCGATCACCGCCTCGTACTTGCGCTCCGACAGGTTGTAATGATTCTGGACGGCGGCAATCGGTACGACCCGCCGGGCGCGCTCGATCTGCGCGATGTCGACCTCGGAGACTCCAACGTGGCGGATCTTGCCCCGGTCGCGGTATTCCTTGATCGCGGCCAGGCTCTCTTCGAGCGGGGTCTGGGGATCGACTCGGTGCAGGTAGTAGAGAGAGATGCGCTCCGTGCGCAGACGCTCAAGGCTCTGCTCGATCTCCGCTCGCAGGACCTCCGGGCGCCCGCGTCCGGCGCCACCGATGCCTCCCTTGGTGGCGACGACGCAGGTCTCGGGGATGGGGGAGAGCGCCTCCCCGATCGTCTCTTCGCTCTGACCGCCCGTGTAGGAATGCGCGGTGTCGATCATCTGAATTCCCGCGGCCACCGCTGTCTTGACGAACGCGATGTTGCCCGGCGTCTTGATGAGCCGGTTCGTTCCAAGCCCGATCCTGCCGACGTCCATGTCACCGAGCTTCATCAAGTCATTCATGATGGCGGCGGAGCATCTCACCGGCTCGGGCGCCCTGAGCCTCGCGCGCGTCTCTATTTATATGTGTGTGCGGGCGCGACCCACGGGCGGCGCCGGTGTTACGAAGTCTCCAAACTCCTCCCGATCCACAGGTAGGTGGCAATCCATTCATTGGGAAGTACCCGCTGAAGGCGAGGGATGGAGCCCGCGGAAGGCTTCGCGCTTCAGGTATGGGGTGCTTCTAGCGCGCTCTTCTGGTCGAGGTAATAAAGGAGTCCCATCGCCGGCGCGATGAACAACACCACGCACAAGGCGACGGCGAGGAGGAGGACCTGCGTGGAGGGAGGCGCCGCCGCATCCGCGATCGTCAGCTGGCCAGGGAGAAGATAGGGCGACTGCGCGAAACCCCAGGCCAGGACCATCGAGCCAACGGCCGCGACGGCGAGGATTCGATACCAGGCAAAGATTCCGCGCCACAGGAGTATGGCCACCAGCGGTGTGAGAAGCATCGTGGTGTAGGCAAACGGCGCTCCACGGCCCGCCAGCATCGCCCTGGCGAGATCGGGCGCCTGCAACAAGATCGTGACGAGGGCCAGACTTCCAATCGCGATCAGGACGAGGGCCGAGATCAGCGCGCGAGACCTGAAGTAGCCGACCATCTCTGCCGCCCCGTAACGCCGCGCGTCTCCCACCAGGAACGTGGCTCCGCTGAAGGCCGTCGCGGCGAGCGAGACCAGCCCGAATGCGATCGACATCGGGCTGATGCACGCTTCCCACACCGGAAGTTGGGGCCCTCCGGTGGTGACACGGCCGCTGGCGATCGCTCCCAGGCAGGCGGCGAAAAAGAATGGCGTCAGCAGTGAAGAGAGGCCAAAGACCAGGTTCGCCACACGGTGCGATCTCGGGTCCTGCGCGATATGCCGGAAGGCGAAGAAGGCGCCGCGCAGGATCAAACCGACCAGCGCGATGCTGAAAAGGGGGTACAGGCTCGCGAAAACCGACTCGAACAGGATCGGAAAGCCTGTCCAGCAGACCACGATCGCCAGCACGAGCCAGACGTTGTTGACCTCCCACACCGGCGCCATCGCGTGATCAACCAGGGACCGCGCCTGCCGGCCTTGTTTGCCGCGGCCGGCGAGCAGGTCCCAGATGCCGGCACCGAAATCGACCCCACCGGCCGTGCTGTAGGCGGTGACGGCAAGCAGCAGCACCCCGGCCGTGACGTACGCCGCAAGGCTGCTCATGACAACAGGTCGGGCTGCGGTGGAAATGTCGGGGCGCGCGGGCCGTAGGGCGCACCAACCTCGGGCGCCTCCGCCCGGTCCTGGCGGCTCCACCTCGCAGCAAGCCTCACCAGGACCATCACGAAAAAGGCCGCGATCAGCGCATAGACGACGACCAGCGTGCCCAGCATCGTCCACACAAAGGACGCTGGCGCGGAGGTCACCGCGTCCGATACGCGCATCGCCCCGTAAACGATCCAGGGTTGGCGACCAACCTCGGTCGTGATCCACCCGGTCTCCACGCATAGGTAGCAGCCCACCCCGGCCAGGGCGGCGAGGCGGTAGAACCAGCGCGAGCCAGGCAAGGTCCGCCTGCGAATAAGCACGATGAAATACCAGGCGGCAAGCGCCGCGCCGGCCGTGCCCAAGAACACCATCACGTCGAACGACAGGTGGGTCAGATTTGCCTCCACCGTGTTGGGCCGGGCGTCGGCTGGAAAGCTGCTCAGCCCCGGTATGACGGCGTCTGGCGAGTAGCCGACCAGCAGCGAGTCGAACGATGGTATCGAGATGCCGAAGTTGACCTTGCCCGAAGGATCGATCAACCCGCCGAGGATCTCCGGATTGTTGCCCCGCGTCTTCCACGTCAGTTCCATGGCTGCGAACTTCGTGGGCTGGTCGGTGACCAGTGCGCGAGCCGACAGATCGCCGGTCACCAGCTGCACCGGAGTCAGCAGCGCAGCGATCGTGAACGGCACGGCAAAAGCCAGCCGCTGATAGTGGTCACGCCGCCCGCGAAGCCAGGCCACGGCGTAGACGGACGCGACGACAAAGCCCGCGGTCATGTAGAGCGCGGTCACGAAGTGCCAGTACTCGTAGCCCAGCGCGCGTGTGAAAAGCGCGGCCATCACATCGACGTCGACGACTCGACCGGCGCTGATCGTCACGCCGCCAGGCGTGTTCATCCACGAATTGGACGCAAGGACCCCAAAGGCGCCCAGCAGCCCGGCGGGCACCAGGACGAGTCCGACCAGAAAATGGATGCGCGGCGGCAGCCGCTGCCAGCCGTACAGGTATATGCCGATGAATACCGCCTCGAGAAAGAAGCCCAGGGCTTCGATGGCGAAGCCAAGGCCGAAAGCAGAGCCGTACTGCCCCATCATTCGCGGCCACAGGATTCCGAATTCAAACGAGAGGATGGTGCCGGTCACCGCGCCGACGGCGAACTGAACGGCCATCACCACCGACCAGCGCCGCGCGATCTTGATCGCGGTTGGGTCTTTGCGGAGAATGCCGATCGCCTCCATCAGCAGGGTCAGCGAGGGAAGCGCCACTCCCAGCGGCACGAGCAGCACGTGGCACGCGAGCGTGAATGCCATCTGGATGCGGCTGGGTAACAGAGCCGATTCGCTCGCTACTAAGTCGAGCGACGTCACGACCAGGGTGAGCACCGATAGCTGCCCACTCTCCGAGCGTACGCGCTACTCAAACTCGTGATGGGGGTCGAAAGTGGTTGCTGAAGTATCGATTCCGCCGCCGCGCGGCCAGCGCTGGCGATGGCTGCTGGTGTTCTTCAGCGGCCTCGTTCTGTGGATCCTTGCCGTCTTGGTGACGGGTCTGACCAGAAACCCCAACCTGATCCCAACTGTCGTCCTCGTCGGCAGCTTTTTGATCCCGGCGACCGCGGTCATCTACTACCTCGATCATCTGCCGAGCCCCACCGTTTCGGCGCAGCGTGTCTTCATCGCCTTCCTTTACGGAGGCGTGCTCGGCGTGCTTGCGGCTTCGCTTCTGGAGGCATGGCTGTTGCAAGACGGCCCGCTTGTCTACGTCGGTGTCGGCCTGATCGAGGAGTTCGCGAAAGTTCTCGCGCTGCTGCTCATCTCGGTCGGGATCCAGCGGTACACGGCTCGAGACGGGATCGTGCTCGGCGCGGCCGTCGGCTTTGGGTTTGCTGCCCTCGAGAGCAGCGGCTATGCGCTCATCGCCCTTTTCACGCCGCACGGGCTGTCGCTGACCAACCTGGTCTTTGCGGAGGTGCTTCGCGGCATCCTCGCCCCGGTCGGCCATGGGCTGTGGACCGGCATCCTGGGCGGCGCGCTGTTTGCCGCCGCCTCCAGGAGCGGCCGGCTTGCGATATTTGCGCCACGATTCATCGGCCTGTTCTTCGCCGTTGCGCTTTTGCATGCCCTGTGGGATTCGATGCGAGGCATCGCCATCCTCCTGACGCTCGTGGTGACCTCATCGACGGGCCTGATCCAAAGTGGCTCGATTCCCCGAGCGGCTGCCGTGGTCCCGTGGATCTTCCTCTTGTTCGAGTTCGGCGGGATCGGCGTGATTTCAGCGGTCGGTCTGTGGATGCTCCGACAAACCTGGAAGCGCGCGATCTAGCCTGCACCGCCCTTTTAACCGCGTGTGACGCCCAGCGCCGCCAGCCGGTGCATCGCCCGCGAGGTCGATCCGTAGAGGTCCGCGAAGACCTCGTGATATTCCCGATAGAGGCGCGTCCGCGCGGGATCCGGCTGGATGACCTCCGCCGCCAGGCGGACGAGGGAAGTCGCTTCGGCGACGGACGGATACGCGCCGCACGCAACTCCTGCCAGCAGGGCGGCCCCGAACGCCGGCCCCTCGTCGACGACGTTGCGATACACCGGCATGCCGAAGATGTCGGACTGGAGCTGAAGCCATAACGCGTTGCGCGCTCCGCCTCCGGTAGCCCGGATCTCGGTGATCGGCAGAGGCAGACCGGCGATCAGATCCAGACACTGCTTGAGGCTGTGGACCACGCCCTCCATCACTGCACGGGTGAGGTGGGCGAGGGTGTGCGTCATGTTCAGACCGACGAACGCGCCCCTGGCGGCGGGGTCGAGGATGGGCGTTCGCTCCCCGGATAGATAAGGAAGGAAGAGCAGGCCGCTGCAACCAGGAGGTGCTTCCGCGGCCAGCGCGGCCAGCGCGCCATAGTCCCTGTCCTGCGAGGCGACCTCACGCCACCATCCCAACGAGGCACCCGCCGAGAGGGTCACTCCCATCACGTGATACGCGCCTGGAACCGCGTGGCAGAACGAGTGCAGGCGGCCCAACGGATCGATCACGGGTTGGTCGCTGTGCGCGAAGACGACACCGCTCGTGCCGACGGACGAGCTGACGATGCCCGGCCGGACGACGCCGTTGCCGACCGCAGCGGCCGCGTTGTCGCCGCCGCCCGCGACCACCTTCAAGCCGGCCGGCAGCCCCGTCGCCGCCGCCGCGGAAGGGGTGATCTCGCCCGTCACGTCGGGGCCCTCGTGCACCGCGGGCAGCCAGTCCCGAGGAATCTCCAGCACCTCGAGGATCTCCTCCGACCACCGCCGCCGGCGCAGGTCCAGCAGGAGCGTGCCCGATGCGTCGGAGACATCCGTGGCGCGGTCGCCGGTGAGCATCAGCCGGACGTAGTCCTTGGGCAGCAAGACGCGCCGCAGACGGGCGTACGCCACAGGCTCTTCGTCGCGGAGCCACAGGATCTTCGGGGCCTGAAAGCCGGTCAGCGCAGGGTTCCCGGCGATCTGGACCAGCCGCTCCCGCCCCACCTTGGCCGTGATGTCCTGGCACTGCCTCTCCGTGCGCTGGTCGTTCCAGAGCAGCGCCGGACGGATGACGTGGTCGTTCTGGTCGAGGAAGACGGCGCCGTGCATCTGGCCTGTAAGGCCTAGGGCAAGCGGCGGTTGGTCAGACTCGGATACCACGCGGTGGAGGACGTTTCGGCTTGCGATCCACCAATCCTCAGGCTCTTGCTCGGTCCAGCCGGGGCGCGGGGTCGCCATCGGATATGCCTCCGTGGCGGCGGCCACCACCTTGCCGCCGAGATCGATGGCGATGGCGCGCGCTCCGCTCGATCCGATGTCGAGACCGATCAGGCACCCCACTGCCTAACCGTACTTCGGACCCGCTCAGGCCACCTCGAGGGAATTCCTGTCCCAGCGTCCCAAGTCTGCCGCCGCCTCGTATGTGCTCCGGAGAAAGGTGAGCAGCAGCGCGTCGGGGTCAGGGTTCATGCGAACCGCGGCGTAAGGCAGGATGAAATCGCCTAGAGCCTCGTCGAAATAGGCGGCGCTTGGCTGAACCTTGCGCACCGCAAAGCCTTGCGGTTCGGGATAGGCGTAGGAATAGAAGGAGCCCTCCGCGCTGCCGCCTGGCCAGAACCCGCAGCTGCTTACCTCGTGGCTGTACGCCTGCTCCATCACCCAGTCGGGGCAGTTCGGTATCCCGCCCCGGTGTTTCGGCGCGGTCCGGCCCGAGAATCTCGTCACAGCGAGGTCGAAGCCGCCCCAGAAGAAATGGACTGGGCTCGCTTTGCCACGAAAGCCGGCCCGAAATCGAGACATCACGCGATGCGCCTGGCTCAAGGCCACCCAGAATCGGTGCGCAGCGGCCCCGTCGTACGCGCCGTGTATCTCGTCTTTCGCGAACGGAATCGCGTTGGGAATCTCGACGGGCTTCGCCAGGATCTTGACGTGCACGCCCAAACCATCCAGCGTGCTCATCGTCGCCGCGTAGAAGTCGGCCACCGACCTCGGCTGAAGGGCGATCTGGCGCTCTTCACCGCCCGACGTGCGGACGGCCAGGACGTGTGCGATGAAGTCAAACTCCATCTCGAGATCCGAACCGTTCACGTGCATCACTGATGTGGTCAGCCCGCGCGCCGATACGTACAGCGGCACCTGCCACCAGTGATTGACCATCGGCTCGAGAGCGAGGCGGACCTTGCCGACGATCTGAGTCCAGAGGTGAAGCGTGTCCCGCGTGTCTTCCCAGCTCGCGAGCGTCAGCTCGGGCCACCGCTCGGCCATGCCAGGCTCCAAAGGTATTTGCGTACGCAATGAATATCTCTAGGATAGGTTGCAAGAGGACTGCCCGGAGGAACCAAATTGACCGCCTCTGACATCGATCCCGCGGTGCCGCCGAGCGGGCCCGGATGCGCCGAATGCCTCGCCTCCGGCGGTTGGTGGCTGCATCTCCGGCGCTGCGCCAGTTGCGGCCATGTCGGTTGCTGCGACTCGTCCCCGTCACAGCACGCGAGCCACCACGCCGCCGACACCGGACACCGCGTCGCTCAGAGCTTCGAGCCCGACGAGGATTGGTTCTGGGACTACGCGGCAGAGCAGTTCCTCGAAGGGCCGGACCTGGCCCCGCCCCGGCATCACCCCCCCGAACAGCCTGTGCCGGGACCCGCCGGCCGGGTCCCCCGGGACTGGCAGCGACTCCTGCATTAGACCTGCCGTCATCGGGCGGCCTCGCGCGCGTCTTCTTATATGAGCGCCGGATTCCCGCGAATCCGCCGTTAGCCCTCCGGAGAAGTGCCCTCAGTCGTGCCCGACCGCCCGCCGATCGTCGAGCTCATAGGGGTGAGCCGAGCCTACGGAAGCAGGCACGCCCTCGATGGCATCGACCTTGCCTTGCATCCTGGGGAGCTCACGCTCCTGGTCGGGCCCAGCGGGGCGGGCAAGACGACGCTCTTGAAGCTGATCAATCGCGAGATCCGCCCCACCGGCGGCGAGGTCTGGGTGGCCGGGATCGCGGCGCATCGCCTCAAGGCCTCACATGTGGCAGAGCTGCGGCGTCGGGTGGGCGTCGTGTTCCAGGACTACAAGCTGCTGCCCCGGCTGACCGCGCTCGAGAACGTGGCCTTCGGCCTCCAGGTGGGAGACCTGCGGATCTCGGACGCCGAGGCCAGGGACCGCGCGCTGGACGCCCTCGAGGCGGTGGGTCTGGGCGACCGCGGCCGTGCGTTTCCGCACCAGCTCTCGGGAGGCCAGCAGCAGCGAATCGCGATCGCCCGCGCGGTGGTTGTGCAGCCGCCGCTGCTCATCGCGGACGAGCCCACCGGCAACCTCGACCAGGAAACGGCGTGGGAGATCATGGACCTCTTCGAGGACATCGCGGCCTGGGGCACCGCCGTGCTGGTGGCCACGCACAACGTCGAGATCGTGACCCGCTTGAAGCGGCGAGTGGTGACGCTGGTGGACGGCCGGTTGGTTCGTGACCAGCCGGCAGGCCAGACCGGGAGGATGGCGTGGCTGGCGTCGTCTTGACCGGCCGGTTCCCGCGACGAAGGTTGATCCAGACCGTCGCCGCCAACCTCCTCCGCCTCGTGTTTGGCTCCGCGGCCCGCAACTGGGGACGAAACCTGGGCAGCACGGCGCCGGCCCTCGGCTCGATGACCCTCCTCCTCCTCATGTCCGGGCTGGTCGGTCTGACGGGATTTGCGCTCCACAACCTGGAGCAGGTCCAGTCCGGGGAGGCTTCGCTGCTGCACGTTTACCTGCGCGACGACGCCCCCGACCCTGACGTCGTCGCGTTGTGGAACCGCCTGTCAAGCGACCCTCGGATCGCCAGGGTCACCTATGTCTCGAAGGCGGATGCCCTCGCCAGGGCGCGCACGATCCCTGGACTGCCCGAGCTCGCGAACGCCAGCGAGAGCAATCCCTTTCCGGCCAGCCTCGACGTCCAGGTCAGGAGCATCGGCGAGGTGGGCGCGATCGATGCCCTGATCCGCAACGAGAGCGTCGTCGATCCTCTGCATCCGACCTCGTATGACCCAGGCGCTTACCAACGCATCCAGGCCGTGCTGTTCGGGATCGCGGTCGCCGGCTTCGCGTTTGTGGGGTTGCTTGGGTTTGTCGCCGTGACAGTGACGATGAACAGCATCAAGGCCGCCATCCACGCCCGGCGTGACGAGATCGCGATCATGCAGCTGGTAGGGGCGCCGCGCTGGATGGTGCGCGGGCCTTTCGTCATCGAGGGGGCGATCACCGGGACGCTGGCCGGAGTCGTGGCGGGTCTGGTGACGTTCGGGCTGGCGATTTCCGGCATTGCCGCCGGATCGCAGTCCTTCACCCAGTTCGCTCCGGGAGTCACCGTCGCCGTCGCGGCGCTGGCCGCGGCCATCGTCGTCGGCACGGGTTTCGGCCTCGGCTCGGGCTCATCGCTGTTGAGCCTGCGGAGGCACATGGAATCGTGAAGCGCCTGGTCCTCGCGATCGCGCTCGCCTTCCTCGTTCTTGGCGCTGACCAGCAGGGCGCGACGGCCGACAGCACCCCGGCCAACCCGCAGCAGCAGCTTGCGCTCATCCAGCAGATTCGGGCCCAGCTGAGCAGCAACCTCGCCGACGCGCTTGCCGCGCAGCAGCAGCTGCGCCAGTCGCTCCAGAGCAACTCTGCTCAGCAGCAGGTGGTCCAGGGCAAGATCAGCGACATCGAGGCGAAGATCGCTGGCCTCGATGACCAGATCGCGGCCGCCCAGCGGCGTGAGGCGATCCTCGCGCAGCGAATCGATACCGAACGCGCCCAGATCCGGCAGCTCGCGCGAAGCGTCTACGAGTCGCCTGGCTCGGTGTTGCTGGTGCTCGCCCAGTCGCATAGCCTCAGCGACCTGTTCACCCGCGTCGCGGACATGAACGTCGCCGGATCACGCGCAGCCGACCTCAAAGCGTCGCTCGCGGGAGACCTGGCGCAGCTCCAGCAGGAGCGCGCGGCGGAACAATCGGCACGCGACGAGCAGGTCGTCCAGCGGAACGAGCTCGACTCGCAGCTGTCGCAGCTGGTAGCCCTCCAGGCTCAGCAAGAGAAATCGATGGCGCAGCTCGAGCAGAAGATCGCGCAGACTCGTTCCGAGCTCTCGCGGTTGAACCGGCAGTCTGCGCAGCTGGCCCAGGCTGTGACCGATATGCTCCAGCAGCAGCAGGACGCGATCATCGCCGCCGCCATGCAATCGGTATGGGCGCAGCTGCAGCTGTGGCTGCAGTCCAACAGCGTCGGCCAGATCCCGACGAGTGCCGGCCACTCGACCAAGTACCGCTTCATCTGGCCCGAGCCGAATGCCAAGATCTCGCAGCCGTTCGGTCCCAGCACCTTCTGGTTCGAGCCCGCGTACGGCAGCTACGCGCACTTCCACACAGGCATTGACCTGGTCGAGCCGTTCGGCTCGCCGGTGTACGCGGCGGATGATGGCGTCGTTGCCCTCGTTGGAAGCTCGGGCAGCGGTTACGGGAATTACGTCGTCATCGCGCACGCTGGCGGCTTCGACACGCTGTATGGACACCTCTCGACATCGCTCGTGCAACCCGGACAGCGGGTGACACAGGGCACGGCGGTAGGTCTCGAGGGATCGACGGGCAACTCGACTGGACCGCACCTTCATTTCGAGCTACGCATCGCGCAGAAGCCGGTCGACCCCGCGCCGTACCTGCCGCCCGGACCGCCTTCAGCGTTTCGAGGCTGAACCGAAGGCTGCTGGAGCCGCCTCCGATCCGGCCTTCGCCGGCACGTGGCTCATTGCGTGCTCGGCCAGCGCCGTAATGGTGAGCGCCGGGTTCACGCCAAGGTTGACGGGTATGGCGGAACCGTCGACGACATAGAGGTTGGTGTGACCGAAGACACGGTTGCGGTCATCGCAGACCGCGTCTTCGAGATCGCTGCCGATCGCTGCACCGCCGAGAATGTGCGCCGTCGACGGGATGTCGAGCAGTGCCTCGTTGATCGAGCTGGCCGGCCAGCCGCCGATCTTCCTGGCCACCCTGCGGGCCATATCGTTCGCGACGGGAAGGTAGGAGGGATTTCGTTTTCCTCCGCCGCGCGGATTTCGCGAATCGAGCGTCACGGTGAACGGCCAGTACCACTTGCGTCGCCGAACAAGCTCCAGGTGGTTGTCGGTGACCTGCATCACCAGCAACATGATCGAGCGGCGCGCCCAGCCGAACGGTAGGAGCGAACGCACGAAGTCGCCGGGCCTGGTGACGCAGTTGGCGACGAAGCGCAGCCCTCGAGGAAGCCCCGGCCCGCCGTCGGTCAACGGCTTCGCGAGCAGGCCGATGAAATCGGACCCACGCGGATAGCGCACCGGCTGGATGTGGGTCACGTCATCCGGGTGGATCCCCGAGGTGATAGCGACCCCATCGGTGAAGTCGACTGCGTTGCTACGCGAGGTGGCGCCGACGATGGCCTCGCTGTTGGTGCGCACGCGCTTGCCGACCGATGGGGAGAGGGTTCGCAGCGACCCGCTTTCGCCGGCGCGAAGAAGCAGGTCGACCGTGCCGAGGACTCCCGCAGCGAGGACGACGATCGGAGCTCGCCACACCTTCCGGTCGCGCGGCAGGACGGCCGTGCCACGAGTTGTGGTGAGGGAGTACCGGCCGTTGGGTTCCTGGAGGATGCGATCCACGCGGGTCTCGGGAAAGATGCGCGCTCCCATCTTCTCGGCGAGGTAGAGATAGTTCTTGTCCAGCGTGTTCTTGGCGTTGTGACGGCAACCGACCAAGCATCCACCGCAAAACACGCATCCCGACCGGGCGGGGCCCTGGCCGCCGAAATACGGGTCCGCGACCAGCTTCCCAGGTTCGCCGAAAAATACGGCGACTTCAGTGGGCTGGAATGTGTCACCCCTGCCGATCTCCTCAGCGCATTCCTTCAACACGCGGTCCGCTTCTGTGAGCCGCGGATTCGTGATCGCTCCGAGCATCCGCTTCGCGGTGACGTAATGAGGCGCGAGCGCCCTCTCCCAGTCAGTCCCCGATGGCCATTCGGGACGCCGGAAAACCTCTGGTCGGGGAACTGGAAGCGTGTTCGCGTACACCAGGCTTCCCCCGCCAACTCCCGCGCCGGAGCCGACCAGGACGTCACTCAGGAGCGTCAGTCGCAGGATGCCGTGGCAAAACAGCTTTGGCATCCAGAGGGAGCGCCGGACGTTCCAGTTCGTGAGGGGAAAGTCTTCGGCGGTAAAGCGCTTGCCTGCCTCGAGCACGGCGACCTGGTAGCCCTTCTCGGCGAGGCGCAGAGCGGCGACGGAGCCACCGAAGCCCGAGCCGACGACCAGCACGTCGAACTCGTCGACCACCTTCACGGCTCGCATGCTCCACCGACCGACCAGCCGTGTCAAATGGGCCTGTCTCTTCCGTCTGTCGTAGATTTCCATGCCATGGCGACTTCTATACAGACCAAGCGGTATCGCGCCTCATGGAACGGCGCGGTGATCGCCGAGAGCTCGAACACCACCGCGGTCGAAGGCAATCAGTACTTTCCGGTCGAGGACGTTCGCAGCACGCACCTGCGGCCGAGCGATACCCACACCACGTGTCACTGGAAGGGCGTGGCCAGCTACTACGACGTCGTCGTCGGCGACGCGGTCAACCACGACGCGGCCTGGTACTACCCTGAACCCAGCACGGCGGCCGAGCGCGTGAGGGACAGGATCGCTTTCTGGAGGGGCGTCAAGGTCGACCAGGTCGAGGGCTAAGCGCTCGCCCCGCGAAATTTCGCGAAGGTGCGAGTCGCGACCCAGGGCGCCACGACCATCACGCTCAGCCACAGCGCGAGCCAGAATGCGGCCGAGGCGAGCAGCTCTGCCCTCGTGACGTCGCCGGCGACGAGCCGCACCAAGATCAGGCGCGAGCGATCAAGCCAGGGCAGGGCGGCCGGTATCGATTGTCCGTCGAGCCAGTAGTACAGGACGTCTTCGACCCCCCCGAAGGCCATCGTGTAGAGCGCGCCGCCGAACCAGAGCGCCCAGAATCCTGAATCGAGCAGCAGCACGCCGCCCAGGCCCAGCATGCCGACCAGGATCGCGACGTGCCCGGTCTGGTAGTCAGCGTCGAACGTCCAGAGTCCGTTTGCCTCGAAGATCCGCTGCCAGAGCAGGATGTCGCTCAAGGCATAGAAGCCAAGCGCGACCAGAAGAGCGGCGAGGGCTCGACGCCTAACCGTGGCGACGCGTATGCCGAGGGCCGCCTATGGGAGGAGAAGGACTCGGCTGGGTCGGGGCGTTCTGGACGGCCGGCGCGGGCGGCGCCGCCTCAGGATTCGCGGCGGTCTCGCCCTCGGAAGGTGTGGCTCCCACGCCCGGGGGTCGCGTGAGAAACTCCTGCAAACCCTCGTTCACCAGCTGGCTGGTGCCGATGGCGATCGCGACCGACACGCAAACGATCGTGACCGAGTCCATCCATCGCTTGGCGCCGCGCCGGCGCGCGGGTTGGTCAGTCACGGGCTGGACTCTGGACAAACGCGGCCGAGCCCTTGACCGCAAGCTCTTGCGCAAGCGGCACGTAGCCCGTGGCGAAGACTGCGATCAAGGCGATCCCCGCGACCGCTCGCAGCGCTCGGTGCGAATGCGCACGCCTTGAGGCATCCCACCAGCGCCGGACGAACGGGACGCGAACCAACGCGAGCGGGACGCTCACGGCCAGGGCGTAGAGAAAGATGGTCGTCAGTCCGAAGAGCAGGAAAAGGTGGACGAGGATGGTCCCCCACACCACGTAGGTCAGCCGCTGGACCGACTTCCAGTGCCGGCCGAGCCATCGCTGAGCGCGCTTGTTGGCGGTCAGGACGAGCGGGACCAACAGAAGGGTGGCCAGCGTGCCGGCGATGAGAAACGTGTGTCCCCCAACTCGGGTCAGTGGGGAGCCTGGAAACGTGTCGCCTGTGGTGGTCGCCGCGAGCGTGATATCGGTCGCCGCGGTGAAGAACATCGCGATGCCGTAATCGCGGCGCAGGATGACGTGCCATCTCCAACCGGTCGTCGTGTAGATGGGCGTGACGGCGAGCATCATGATGAAGATCAGAAATGTGGACGTGCCGAGCACGTCTGCGACTGAGGCAGAGATGTTGGCGACGCCGTCGGGCTTTCCCATGATCGCTGAGGTCACCTCGGGTGCCATGAGCACAAGGGGGACGAGGAGAAGCGCCCGGAAAAACCAGACGGCGTACCTCCCGTAACTCGAACCGCGGTCAGGACTGCTGCCTGCGCGCGCAAGCGTGACGAACGTGTCGCTCGGCGGGCTTACCGTATACGCGCGCGTATGTGGTGTGCTCATACGACGTCCCCCTGTGCCTCTCGATCCGCGCCGCTGTGCAAGTCCGAACGCAACGGGTCTTGAAGTCTTGCGTCGGTCAGGACCATGGTCTGCCCCCAGGCTCAAAAGAGCCTTGGAATGGCGTGTGAGTTATCGCCGGGCACCGTCGATGGAGCGAATTCCAAGATTTGCGTACGGGAGCCGGACGGCGCGTTGACCCTTTGGTAGAGCGGTCGTGTGTAAACGACTGCAAAGCCGGATTCAGGGATGAACTCGTTAACGCGTCCTGGGCAGGGATTTCGTGGCCGCTTGGCGGGCTGGGCAGCCCCCTTGATCGGCCTCCTCGCCATCTCGTCGGGAGCGTGCGGACAGGGCGGGCTGTCGAGCTCGGAGCTCTACTCGCCGCCTCCGGCCCTGGCAATGGTCGCCCTCGTCGACCCCTCCTCGGGCCGCTTGGCGGATGAGCTTCGCCAGCTCCAGGACGTCATCCGCACGACCGCCTCCCCGGGCGAGGCAGTCGTGGTGATGATCCTGCAGCCTTCGTATGGGCAGGCCTACGTGGTGCGCTCCGGTGACAGCCTCAGCAAGATCGCCGCCGGCCATGGCATCTCGCTGGCCGCGCTCGAGGCTGCCAATCCGCAGCTCGGCCCGCTCTCGGGTCGGAACTGGAAGCTCATTCACCCGAACGAGCAGGTGATCATCCCCGACGGAGCTGCCCAGGATGCTCTGCTGCTCGTCTCCCGGGCGCCCTCCGGACCGCCTCCGCCCACCCTGATCCGCCTGCCACGGGCGCCGAGCAACCCTACGGACTTCCAGCGCGCCCAGTACAACCGGACGCTGGCTTCCGATAACGCCACCAATGCTGCCCGCGTAGCCGCGTGGCGGGCCGAGGCCCACAAGAGCCTTCAGCCCTGGCAGCAGCAGGTCGTGGATGAGCTGGCCAAGAAAGCCGCGGCGCCGGTGCCAGGGGCGCGCACACCGAACCAGCAGATCATGGCCGCTTCATTGGTCGCCGGCTTGACGACTCTGAGCGGCCTTCAGGGTCGACGCCTGCTCCTGCTTCTGGGCGGCGGGGAGAGCGGCCCCGGCGTGCTCGCGCCACGCAGCTTCGCCGATATCAACCTCGTGATCGCCAACCTCGCCGACTCGAAGGCGGCCGCCGCGTGGACTTCGGCGGGCACGAACGCCGGAGCGGCCTCTGTCAGCGCGCTCGACCCTGCGCTCACCAAGCTGCAGCTCGCGCAGGTCGTCAACCACCAGTCACCAGGCCAGTAACAGGAGGGATCCATGCAGTCGATCGAGAGGATCGGAGCGCCGTCCCCGCGCGAGCTGAGCGCGACCGATGGATACGTCGGAACCATGCGCGATTTCCTCGCGAAACCGCGCGTCGCGAGAGATTTCCAGGACCTCAAGGCCGACGCCCAGCGACTTCGCGCGGTCGGCAGCGAGCGCGACAGCCTGCACGAGAAGGCGGCGGAGGCTGAGCTCGATGCCGGAAGAAAGGCTCGTCAGCACGAAGAGCACCGCCACAACAGGCTGAGCTTCGGCGTAGGAATCTTCCTGGCCACCCTGTTCGTGACGTTGGACGCGCTGCCCGCCAACCTGGCCGCCCAGACCTTTGGCCTTGACGCGGTGCCCACGTGGGGAATCACCGCCGTCATCGTTGGTGCGCTGGCCGCCGGCATGTGGGCCGTCACCCATTACAAGAACGGCTGGCCTCGGGCGGTGACGATCGCGGCCCTGACAGTCGGTCTCCTCTCCATCGGCGCGCTCCGCTACTGGTTCCTCTGGGTCACCGCCGGCGACGCGCTGTCCGCCGCGCTCGAGGCGTTGTCGCTGACCGTGTTCACCACCATGATGGTGTGGCTGGGCATCCTCGTCCTTAGCTTCACGAAGTCGAGGCATGTCTCCGCGGCCGAGCGGCGTGCGCAGGTCCTGCGGCGGCAGGCGGAAAAGAGGTCGACGCAGGAAAGGACGCTGAGCCGGCGCCTGGAGGCCGCGAAGAGCGAATTCCTCGCTGACGCCCAGCTGTTCTCGTTCCAGATCTTCTCCCACGACACACCGCGCAACCAGTTCCTCGACTACGTCCGCGTGGAGCTCGACCGCTGACCACGACGGCTCTCTCTAGGAGCCGGAGCGCAGGACGACGACTGTGCGCGCGCGGGTGATCACCCGCTCCGGCAACTCGCCAGGCTCGGCCTCGGGCTCAGCTTTGTCCGTGTCGAGGACGAGCTGCCATGGGCCGCCGAACTCTTGCGGCAGCGCCCAGTAGACCGCTCGCGAGTGCCCATTGAAGAGGAGCAGGAACGAGTCGTCGCTGATCGGCTGGCCATGTTCGTCGTGGCCCGGGATCGCCTTCCCGTTGAGAAACACTCCGAGCGAGCGGGCGTGCCGTGAGTTCCAGTCCTGGTCCGTCATCTGCCTGGCGTCCGGCTTGAACCACGCGATGTCGACCGCGCCCCGGATGGGCCGGCCCTGGAAAAAACGACGGCGTCGAAACACCGCGTGCTCGCGGCGAAACTTGATCAGCCACCGCACGTAATCCAGCAGAGGCTGGTCGATCTCGGACCAGTTGACCCATGAGATCTCGTTGTCCTGGCAGTAGCCGTTGTTGTTGCCCTTCTGGGTGCGGCCCGTCTCGTCGCCCATGAGCGTCATCGGGACGCCCTGGGCCAGGAACAGCGTCGCCAGCAAGTTGCGCTGTTGCTGCGACCGGCGCTTGAGGACGACCGGATCGTCAGTGTCGCCCTCGGCGCCGCAGTTCCACGACCGGTTGTGCGACTCGCCGTCGGCGTTGCCCTCTCCGTTCGCCTCGTTGTGCTTTTCGTTGTAAGAGACGAGATCGCGCAGCGTGAAGCCGTCGTGCGCAGTCACGAAGTTGATGCTCGCGACGGGGCGTCGCGTGTCGTTCTGGTAGAGGTCTGAGCTGCCGGTCAGGCGGAAGGCAAGCTCGCCGACCGTGGACGGCTCGCCGCGCCAGAAGTCGCGCACCGCGTCCCGATACCTCCCGTTCCACTCCGACCACAGCGCGGGGAAGTTGCCCACCTGATAGCCGCCCTCGCCGATGTCCCACGGCTCGGCGATCAGCTTCACCCGGTTGACGATCGGGTCCTGCTGGATCAGGTCGAAGAAGGTCGAGAGCCTGTCGACCTCATGGAACTCGCGCGCCAGCGCCGCCGCCAGGTCGAAGCGAAAACCGTCGACGTGCATCTCCGTGACCCAGTACCGGAGCGAGTCCATGATCAGCTGCAGGGTGTGGGGGTGGCGGACGTTGAGGCTGTTTCCAGTTCCGGTCGTGTCGTAGTAGTACTGCGGCTGCTCCTGTACGAGCCGGTAGTAGGCGGGGTTGTCGATGCCCCTGAAACACAGGGTCGGACCAAGATGGTTTCCCTCCGCCGTGTGGTTGTACACGACATCGAGGATCACCTCGATCCCCGCTGCATGAAGCGTGTGGACCATCCACTTGAACTCGTTGACCTGCTCGCCGCGGTGTCCGCTGCTCGCGTACTCGTTGTGCGGCGCGAAAAAGCCGATCGTGTTGTAGCCCCAGTAATTGCGAAGCGCCTGGTCGACGAGGCGATGGTCGTGGACGAACTGGTGCACCGGCATGAGCTCCACCGCGGTCACGCCGAGCGACAACAGGTGCTGCACGATCGCTGGATGCGCGAGGCCCGCGTAGGTGCCGCGCTGCTCCTCGGGCACTTCAGGGTGGCACTTGGTCATGCCCTTGACGTGTGCCTCGTAGATCACCGTCTCGTGAAGTGGGGTGTCCGGCCGCCGGTCGCCTCCCCAGTCGAAGTGGGGGTGCTGCACGATGGAACGGAACACGTACGGCGCGCTGTCCATCTCGTTGACTGAGCCCTCGTCGCCGAGGTTGTAGCCGTAGCACGCAGCGTCCCACCGGATCTCGCCCTCGATCGCCCGCGCGTAGGGGTCGAGCAGCAGCTTGCTCGGGTTGCATCTGACGCCGTGCTCGGGGGCGTTCGGGCCGTGGACCCGATACCCGTAACGCTGCCCTGGTCCGACGCCGGGCAGGTACGCGTGCCAGGAAAAGGCGTCGACCTCTTCGAGCGGCAGCCTGTGCTCCGCGCCCTCCTCGTCGAAAAGGCACAGCTCGACCTTCTCGGCGACCTCGCTGAAGAGGGCGAAGTTCGTGCCGTTGCCGTCGAACGCCGCGCCAAGGGGATGCGCGCGGCCGGGCCAGCTCTCGGGGAGGTTGTCAGCCAATGAAGGGCTCAGTTTCCACGATCGCGACGCTCCAGGGCGGCAGGCACAGTCGAGCGCCTTCCTGACGGATCGACGGCTCCGAGCGCATCAGCAGCCGATCGCGCTCGCCGAGCTCCAGCACCCAGTCGGTCTGCCCGAGGTTGACCCGCGCGACGATCCGGTCGCCCGCCACCGAGATCCGGCTGGCGTGCTCATCCACCTCCAGCTCGGCCTGTTCATTCGTCAAGCGTCGCCGGAGCGCGAGCAGGGAGCGATACCACTCGAGCATCTCTTGGTGGGCCGGCATCTCGATTTCGTCCCAGCGCAGCCGCGACCGCTCAAACGTCGCGGGATCCTGCGGGTCAGGCACGTTCTCCGGCCGCCAGCCAAAGGCCGCGAACTCCCGGCGGCGGCCCTCGGAAACCGCCTTTCCGAGCTGGGGATCGGCGTGGTCGGTGAAGTACTGGAACGGCGTGCTCGCGGCCCATTCCTCGCCCTGGAACAGCAGCGGCGTAAAAGGCGAGGTCAGGAGCAGGGCGGCCGCGATCTTCAAGCGAACCTGGTCGACCTGCGCAGGCAATCGATCGCCCGCGGCTCGATTTCCGACCTGGTCGTGGTTCTGCAGAGCGATCACGAATGTCTGGGGCTCAAGGCCGGTCGTCGGCCGGCCATGGAACCTGTTACGGCGGGCGGACCACGTCCCGTCGAACACCCAGGCCTGGCGGAGGGCTTTGGCAAGCTGCGCGGGCGAGCCGAAATCGGCGTAGTACCCGACGTGCTCGCCCGTCAGGGCTACATGAACGGCGTGATGCCAGTCGTCCGCCCAGGCACCATCCAGCGCATGGCCGCCTGCGTCACGGCTCTGCACGAGGCGCGGCTCATTGAGGTTCGACTCCGCGACGACGACCGTCGAGCGGCCCAGCGCGGCGCCCAGCGTATGCACCCTCTCCCCGATCGCCGCCAGGATGTGGACAGGCGAATCGTCCGCGATCGCCTGGATCGCGTCGAGGCGGAGCCCATCGATGTGGTAGCTGCGGATCCACATCTCCGTGTTGTCGAGCACGAAGGCGCGGACTTCCTCGCTGGCCTCGCCGTCGAAGTTCAGCGTCGCGCCCCAGGCTGTACGGTGCCGGTCGCTGAAGTACGGACCGTACTCCGACAGGAAGTTGCCGGCTGGGCCCAGGTGGTTGTAGACGACGTCCAGGATCACCGCCAGTCCGGCCGCATGACAGGCGTTGACGAGCCCCTTCAAGCCATCCGGTCCGCCATACGCGTGATGCGGCGCGAACAGGTCGACCCCGTCGTAGCCCCACCCGTGAACACCCGAGAATTCGGCGACCGGCATCAGCTCGACGATGTCGACGCCCAGGTTGGCAAGGTACGGCACGCGCTCGATCGCCCCGGCGAAGGTTCCGTCGGTCGAGAAGGTGCCGATATGCATCTCGTACAGGACCGAGCCCTTGAGCGGCCTACCGGCCCAGCCGGAGTCCGCCCAAGGGTATGCGTGATGATCGACGAGCTCGGACAGACCGAACACCCCATCCGGCTGGGATGGCGATCGAGGATCGGGGCGGACGTCTCCGCCCTCGAGCGCAAAGCCGTAACGCGCTCCAGGCCCGGCATCGGCGTCCGATGCCGTCCACCAACCGCCATCACCCCGGGTCATCGCGGTGCGCCGTTCGTCGACGAGAAGCTCGACGCGCTTTCTGTCGGGGGCCCACACCTCGAAGCTGTGCGTCAAGCGTCCTCGCGAGTCATCACCACGACGGGAAAGTCCTGGAGAAGGTTGCCCAGTTCCACCGCGCGTCCGCCTTGCTCCCGCTTCCCGGTGAAAATGTTCGTCCACGATCCGCGTGGCAGGTCGATCTCCGTGTCGGCCCAATCCCCGCCGAGACCCGCCACGAGTCGGGGCACCGCGACCAGCAGCGACTCGCGCGTGAAGCAGAGGGCATGCCGGGCCTTCGTGCCGGTCGCGTGGATCGGCGTGTAGACGCGGCTTGCGAATGCATCGGGCCGTCGCGTGCGTTCGGCAAGAAGCCTCTCGATCAACCACAGCTTGGTCCCGCCGTCATCGATTCGCGCCAGTGCGCCGGCTGCGTCGAGGCGCCGCACGTCGCCCAGCAGGCTCCGTCGCGTCTCGTGGTCGACCGGCGCCCGGTTGTCTGGGTCGACGAGCGTCAGGTTCCAGAGCTCCGACCCCTGGTAGAGATCCGGGACGCCGGGGCAGGTCAGCAGCAGGGTGACCTGGGCCAGCGATGTGACGCGGCCCCGCGCTACGAGCTGGTTGCGGCCCAGGAACGATTCGAGATCGCTGGTGAACTCCGCATCGCCGAGGATGCTGGCGGCGAACCGGTTGACGGCGTCCTCGTACGCCACCGCTGGATTGACCCAGGACGTGTGGACCTTCGCTTCGCGCGCCGCCTTCTGCAGGAACTGCGCCAGGCGCTCCGCGCTCAAGGGCCAGGCGCCCACCAGCGTCTGGTAGGCGAGGTACTCCAGATTGCGGTCCGGGTATCCCTGCGTCCGGTAGCGATCGTTGTGTTCGGCCCACCTCCGCACGGAAGCCTCCCACTCGCCCGGGATCTCCGACAGCACATCGATACGCGCGCGCACATCACCGCTGCGCTTCGTGTCGTGCGTGGAGAGGGTCAGCATCGTGGCCGGCCATGCATCCGCGACGCTCTCGCACCATGCGTGGAAACGCTCCATCGTGCGGCCGAAGGTTCCCGGGTCGCCCCCGACCTCGTTCAGGGAGACCAGGCGGTGGTAGCGGTAGAACGCGGTGTCCTCCACGCCCTTGGCCATGACGGCCGGTGTGAACTGCTGAAATCTGGCGCTGAACTCTGCATGGAGATTGCTCGCCGGTTGTGTGAGCAGAAGGTCGCGGATCAAGGCGATGAGATCCGGATCGATGTCCGGGCGTCGCCGGGCCGCTTCTTCGGTCGCCAGGTCGACCTCGCGCACGTCTGCATCGTGAGCGGGCGATTCCGGGCTGACGTAGGTCCTGTAGACGCGAAACGCGGTCGCCACTTCGCGAATCGCGTCGGCGAGCTCGCTGCGCGTGCGGTCGCGATGCCTCCAGTCGGCGTCGCAGATCTCGACCAGGAGGGTGGCAAGCCGTTCGAGGTCAGGAGCGAGCTCGGTATGTGTGATCTCGAGCTTGCACGTCCGGACCACGTCCGGATACGGCTGGGCTTCGCCGCTGAAGGCGTGATAGAGCCCGGTCATCGCGGGCTCATGTTCCGCATCGACGAACAGACCGTCGACCGCCGCGATGAACTCATAGCCGGTGGTGCCCTGAACCTCGAACGACACCGGCAGCTTTTCATCGGGGGCGAGGATCTTCTCGATCACGATATACGCGTCGGGCGCTGCGCGGCGAAGCCGCCGCAAATAGCCGACTGGATCGCGCAGCCCGTCGATGTGGTCGACACGAAGTCCATCGACGAGCCCCCTTGCAACCATCTGCAAAATCAACCGGTGGCTGTCATCGAACACCTGTGGCCGCTCGACGCGGAGACCGATCAGGCTGTCGACTGTGAAAAAGCGCCTGTAGTTCAGCTCCTCCTGCGCGCTGCGCCAGTACTCGAGCCGGTAGTGCTGCCGCTCGAGGAGTACGTCGAAAGCGGGGGGGTCGTGCTGGACCCGGTTGGGGTCAAGACTCTCCAAAGAGTCCGGCGAGATGGGGAAGAGCTCGTCGTGGTAACGGACGGCGAATCCATCGCCATGGCGCTCGAGGCTCAGCGCGCCGCCGGCGAGCTCGCGACCGTATCGATCGTTCAGCACGCCCAGCACGACCTTGTCCCTGATGTTCGAGGACGAGGGTTTCCAGTCGACGTCGAAATAGCTCGCGTAGTCGCTTGACCGGCCGCGGAGAAGGAGGTCCCACCACCAGGGGTTTTCCGGGGTCGCCGTCGCCATGTGGTTGGGCACGATGTCCACGACGATCCCCATCGAGCGCTGCCGCAGCTCCTCGCCGAGCTGTGCGAATCCCTCCCCGCCACCGAGGTCCGCGCTGATCCGGGTCGGATCGACTACGTCATAGCCATGGGGGCTTCCCGGCGCCGCCTGCAGGACGGGCGACGCGTAAAGATGGGACACGCCAAGCTCGGCGAGGTACCCGCTCAGCCGGGCGGCCGCGCCGAGATCGAAGCTCGCGGACAGCTGGACGCGGTAGGTGGCTCGGGGCGTCAAGGGCTCACCGTCGCCCGCATTGTTGCAGCCGCCCCAGGACGGGCGGCTAAGGCTGCCGCGCCGGAGGTCTCTGGGCCGGGTCGCGAGCCGCGACCAGGAACACGGCCAGGAGCACAAGCGCCATCACCGGCGGGCCGTACTCGGCGATCGGGCCGTTGGGGAAGAACACGCTCACCACGGTGGAAAACGCGACGTATACGCCGCCGAGGATCAGCACGATGCGAAGCCTTCGCGCGGCAAACCGAAGCTGCCGGCGCAGTCCGCCGGGCCGCAGCGAGAGCACCGAAAGGCTCATGGCGACCAGGAGGAGGAGACCGAGCAGGAATCCGCGCACAGCGCGAGGTTAGCGCGCGAGAGAAGAGTGGCGGAGGGCCTTCAGCGGGGATCGAAGGCTTTAGAACGCCCCAGGCGATTCCCAGGCTCGATCGCGATACTCGGGTCGAGCATGAGCATGCTGGACCCGATGCTGGCGGCAACCATCTCGCGGCGGCGCATGATCGTCGCCGGATTTGCGGTGGTTTGGACCTCCTTTGCGGCCGCGTGCTCAGGCGTCGCCCGATCCGCCTCGAGCCCGTCCGCCTCCTCGACTGCCACCGTAAGTCCCTCGGGTATCACGGTTGCCACTCCGGCGTGCATAGTCACGCCGGCGGAGACGGAGGGCCCGTACTTCGTCGACGAGCGCCTCAAGCGCTCTGACATCACCGTCGATCCAAGCGATGGGTCGGTACGCCCCGGCACGCCTCTGACCTTGACCCTGACCGTCGCGAAGGCAGGGTCGCCGTGCGTGGCACTCGCCGGGGCGCAGGTCGACCTGTGGCACTGCGACGCGCTCGGGCTTTACTCGGACGTTCCCGCGGAAAACTCGAGTGGCCGGCGGTTCCTGCGCGGCTACCAGACGACCGACTCGGGCGGAACGGTGACCTTCTCGACGATCTACCCCGGCTGGTATCGGGGGCGCGCGGTCCATGTCCACTTCAAGGTCCGGACCTTCTCCGGATCCGCCAAGACGTTCGAGTTCACTTCGCAAGTCTTCTTCGACGACGTGATCTCAGACGAGGCCTACACGCAATCCCCTTACAACACGCGAGGCAGCCGCGACACCCGCAACGCGAACGATATGGTGTACACCACCAACGGAAACAGCGGCTCGAAGCTACTCGCGAACGTGAGCCGAACCGCGACTGGCTATCGGGCGAGCTTCGCGGTCGGCCTCAACGTCGCCTAGCTCGCCGCCATAGCAGGCTCTTTTTCCGCGCTCTCCTCCGGCTCGGACAGGCGATAGCCCTCGGTCGGGACGAGCTTCCGCACCATGCTCAGTGCCTTGGCCGCCGCATCGCTCTCCGAGACCGCAGGCAGTCGCGGGATCTCGATGCGCATCTTGCGAGTGCCCTGCAAGGGTTCCACGGAAAAGCCGTTGCCTCGCAAGGCCTCGATGACCTTGGCGTCGCCGGCGTTGCCTTCCACCGGTTCGATCGTCAGCGTCATGGCGAACTCTCTGATGGCGGCCGGCTGCGCTGCAGCGAGCTCGCCTGAGCGGCGCAGACCGAGGGGCTTGAATCGGCGATCTTCCGCCGCATCGAGCGCCGCGTCCAAGTCTCTGGTCGTGCGGCGGCCGGTGAACCGAGAGGTCAGCGAATACAGGACCGGCACCAGGATCAGGGTCAAGAGGGTGCTGGTGAACAGTCCACCGATGACGACGATCGCAAGAGGTCCGCTGATGAACGCCCCGCCGACTCCACCGCCACCGCCGGTCACCGCGAGCGGAGCTAACGCGAGCATGGTAGCGAAGGCCGTCATGAGGATCGGGCGCAGCCGGTGCCTGCCGCCTTCGATCAACGCGTCATGCAAACCGAGCCCGCGGTCCCTGTACTGCTCAACGAGGTCCAGCAAGACGATCGCGTTCGTGACGACGATCCCGACCAGCATGAGGATGCCGATCAAGCCCGGCAGAGACAGGGACGTGTTGGTGACGACGAGCGCGATGATGGCCCCGGTCGCCGCGAAGGGAATCGAGACCAGCAGGACGAGCGGTTTGAGCAGCGAACGAAAGGTCGCGACCATGATCAAGTAGACGAGCGCGATCGCTGCCAGAAGGGCAAGAGCGAACTGCGTCAGAACCGTCGAGAGCTGCGCAAACACCCCGCCCGTCGAGACGGAAGCGCCGGCGGGCAACGCTACGTTGTCAAGGGCCTTGGTGACGTCCGCCTGCACCGCGCTGGTGTTGTTGCCGGTGATGGTCCCCGTGATCGTGGCGTCGCGATCGCCGTTGACGCGGTTGACCGATTGAGGCCCGGTCACCTGCTGGATGGTTGCCAGTGTCGACAGCGGAACGATGCCCACCGGCCCTTGGGGTAGCACCGCTTGGGTGGCGACAACCCCGTTGATGTCCTGGGCGAGCAGCAGCGCCAGCTGCTGGACGGTGAGACCGGACGCCGCCAGCTTGTCCGTCGGGACGAGCTGGTACTGCGGCTTCGACGCAACGAGATTCGACCTCACGTTCGCCAGGCCGTGGACCTTCGACAGGGCCGCCAGAACTGCATCGTTGGCGTTCCCCAGGGTTGCCGGATCGCTGGCCGTGACGTCCACCTGCATCTGGCTACTGCTCGCGTTTGAGCTGTTCTGCGCCTGCCCGACCTCGACCTTGGCCGGCCCGTCGTAGCCGCGCATTGCGCCCTTCACGCCGCTGAGCGCCGTGTCGTACTGCCCGTTGCCGACTAGCACGAGGACCTGGGCCTGCGTGGGGTCGGCCGGCACCGTGCCCGGAGGTGCGAAGGGATCGCTCAAGCCCCCGACCGTCGCCTGATAGGCGGTGACGCCGGGGACGCCTCTCACCAAGTTTTCGATCTTCTGCGTCTCGGCGTCCGTGTCCGCGAGCGTCGAGTTCTCCGGCATCGTGATCGCAATCGGAAAGTTGGGGCTCGACGACTGGTCGAGGAGGTTCACGCGTAGGAGCGGGATCAGGGCCATCGATCCGGCGAACACCAGGGCTGCGATTCCGACCGAGATCCAGCGGTGGCCGGTTGCCCACCGGATGGTCGGCACGTAGACGCGCTGCATCCAGTTGTACTGCAGGCGTCGCTCCGCGCCCTGGGCATGGAGTGGAGGCAGGAGGTGCGACGCCAGAAGAGGCACCACCGTGACCGCGACGACAAGAGACGCTAGGAGGGCGACCACGACCGTCAGCGCAAAGGGGCGGAAGAAGCTCCCGGCGATCCCCGTCAGGAAAGCGATCGGCAGGAAGACGGCTACGGTCGTCAGCGTGGAGGCGGCCACGGCGGTCGTGATCTCGCGCGCTCCGGTATAGGCGGCGACGATCGGCTTCTCGCCCTCGCTGACGTGCCGGCTGATGTTTTCGAGGACGACTATCGAATCGTCGACCACGCGCCCGATCGCGACCATCATCCCGCCCAGGGTCAGGATGTTCAGGGTGATCCCCTGCCACCACAGCACAATCAGCGCGACCATCAGGGAAAGGGGTATCGAGACTGCGGCGACAATGGTCGCGCGGCCGCTCCGCAGGAAGGCGAAGATGACCAGCACAGCGAAGACTGCGCCGAGCAAGCCCTCGCGAAGGATGTCGCCGATGGCCTGCGTGATCGGCGTCGCCTGGTCGGAGAGTGATTCGACCTGGATTCCATGTCCAATCGACGACTTGACGCCGGGCAGCGCATCCTTGACCTCGTTGGCGACCGTCACGGTGTTGGCGTTCGGACCCTTGGTGATCTGAAGACCGATCGTCAGCTTTCCGTCGGTGCGAGTGATCGTGTCGGCGGGCACCGAAACCAGCCGCACGGTGCCGAGCTGGCCGATCGTGATTGGCGCGGGACGGCCGCCGGTCGCGTTCGGAATACCTGACGCGGGGACGATCGCGATGTTGGAGATCTGGTCCAGGCTCGTCAGAAAGCCCGAGACTTGAAGGGGAATCGTGCCGGTGCCCTGCCTCAGCGAGCCGACGGACTGGACCACCGTGGCCTGCTGAAGCGCGGACGCAACCTGGGCCGTGGTCACGCCGTGCGAGGCGAGCTTCGCGGGGTCTAGCGTCACGTCTACCTCGTCGGTCGGGGCCCCGGTGATCACCACGGAGGAGACCCCGGCGAGGCCTTTGAGCTTCGGCAGCGCTTGGGTTCGGAGCTGTCCGGCGAGGTCGCCCAGTGGTTCGTCCGCGGAGACCGCGTACCCGAGGATCGGGATGCTGTTGGTGGAAAAGGTCTGCACGGTTGAAGCCGGGATCTGAGGAGGCAGAAACGGCCGAGCCTTCGCGATGGCAGTGTTGACGTCCTGGAGCGCCGCCTTCAGGTCGGTGCCGTCTTTGAAGAGCACGATGGCAAGGGATGCGCCCTGGCTCGAGCTCGATTGAACTGTGTCGACGCCGTTGACGCCGGCAAGCGCGTTGACCACCGGGATCGTGACCTGGCTGTCCACGATCTCGGGCGAGGCGCCCGGATCGGGGGTGATCACGATCACGGCGGGGATCGAGATGTCGGGGAGGAGGTCTTGCTGGAGCTGGCTTGCGGCGTAGACGCCTGCCCCGAACAGGAGGACGACGCCCAGCATCACCACGACGCCCAGGTGAAGCGAAAGTCGAGTTACGAACGACACGGGGCGCGAAACCTCCCGAACACGCGGCGGTAGCTGACGTCGATGTGGCGGCTCACTATAGGCCGCTGATCGCGAAGTTCAGCCGGCGTAACACCCGACCGTTCGGGCCCGATCCCTAGTCCTTGGCTTCGACGATCTCTCCCTCGATGTTGATCTGGATGATGTCGCTCACGACAAACTTTCCGTCCAGCATCGCGTCGAACCGCATCCCGAAATCCTTGCGGTTGATCTTGGTCTCCGCGGCGTAGCCGATCCGGTGGCCCATCATCGGGTCGTTGAACTCGCCGTACTTCACAACCTCGAGCGTCACCGACTTGGTGTTGTCCTTGATCGTGAGGTCTCCGGTGATCTTGTACCGGTCGCCGCCCTGGTGCTCGATCTTCGTGCTCTTGAAGGTCATGGTCGGGTACTTGTCGATCTCGAGAAAGTTCGAAGACCGGAGGTCCTTGTCCCGCTGATCGTTGTGGGTCCGGATGCTTGCTGTGTTGATCGTCGCCTCGATCCGCGACTTCTCGGGGTGCTCCACGTCGATCGTTCCGCCGGCGGTCACCTCGTTGAAGTGGCCCCGCACGGTCATCATCCCGAGATGCTTGGCGGCGAACTCGACCTGGGTGTGCATCGGATCGAACTTCCAGACAGCGAGTGACTCCTTGATAGATGGGTTTGTGCTCATGCCAGGTTCAAACCAATTGGAGGCTCCACTTATTTCAGGCTGAATCAAGTGTGGTATCCCACGGTTACACTCCGCGCAATGAGCGACCAACTCGTCCCCGGACACAGCTACGCCTCGGGCGCCGAGGAGCTGTGGGCGCTTGTCATCGCCTCGTTCAGCGGCTGGGAGCAGCGGATCAACCAGGCCGCCGAGGCGGCTGGGTTGTCGCCGGTCTCGGCGTGGGCGCTGGTTCAGCTAGATCCGGAGGCCCCGGTCTCCCAGAAAGAGCTGGCCGCTCGCCTCAAGTGCAACCCGTCGACGGTGGTGGACCCGACCGATCGCCTCGAGCAGGCGGGCCTGGTGGTCAGGCGGCCCAATCCGGACGACCGCCGCGTCAACGTGCTGATGGTCACCACCAGGGGCGCGAAGGTCAGAAAGGACCTGATCGCTCGCCTCCTGGAGCCGCCCGATTCTTTCCGCCGAATGCCCGCCGGAGACCAGGCGCGCTTTCGCGAAGCCATGCGGGAAACGGTGAGCGGGAGCACCTCCCGGTCAGCCCGGCGCCGAGGCAAACCACACCGCACCTAAGGAGGCTTGCGGCCTCCGAGCTGTCGCCGACTAGACCCGGCTGACGGCCCTCAGCTCGCGCGAGGGGCGGAGCCTCAGCGGCAGCGTGAAATGAAAGGTGGATCCCTGGGCGGCGGTGCTGTCGAACCAGATCCGCCCGCCGTGCATCTCGACGATCTGGCGCGCGATCGGCAAACCAAGACCGGTGCCTCCCTCGACGCCGTTGTGGTCGCCATCAGGGTGGGGAAGGTAACCCGCCAAGAGGCCGCCGTCGATGTCGGCGGGCATCCCGGGGCCGTGGTCCTTGACGGCGACGGTGAGGTGGTCGCCTTCGACATCGGTCGTCACCGTGACGTTGCTTCCCAGCGGCGAGTACTTGATCGCGTTGCCAACCAGTACCGAAAGGACTTGCGAAAGCTTGCCCGGGTCCCCGCGGACCTGGGGCAGCGCCGGATTGAGTTGGGCGACGAGATTGCTCCGCGGGCTCTGCGTCCGCGCCGCTTCGACGACGGAGACGATCAGCTGGTTGATGTCCACTGCCCCGATGTGGAGCACGGACCGGCCGCCTTCCATCCGGTCGAGCTCGAGCATGTCGCCGAATGCGCGATCGAGCCTTTCGGCGTCCTCGTAGATGTCTCCGGCGAACGCTCTCACTTTCTCAAGGTCGAGGTCTTCCGAATCGCGGATCAGCTCACTGAAACCCTGGATGCCTACGAGCGCGGTCCTGAATTGATGGCTGACGCGGGTCAGGAACTCGCTCTTCATCCGGTTGAGTCGCTCGAGCAAGGCAAGGTTGGCAAGGGCGGTCGTTTCCGCCTCCCTGATCAGGCGCCGCCGCCAACGGTCGGCCAGCAAGACGACCGGGAACATGGACGCATAAAAGAGCGTCAGGCCCGCGGCAAGGATGATGTAGAGCTGCTTGGACTCACTGTCGATCGCAGCCTGCACCGGCGCGTAGGGCAGGTAGAGCTCGAAGGCTCCGCTGGGTGAGCCGTCGCCCTGGAACACCAGGGGCACGTACACCTCGATCAGCGGACCCTTCAGATCGTCTCCCGAGTTCTCCGGAGCGCGCGCATCCGTGATCCCCGAGCTCGAGTGTCCCTCCAGGGCCTCGCGGAGGTCAGTCTCGATCGCGAACGTCCGGCCGATGATCGAGTGGTTGTCCGAGTAGACGACGGTGCCTTTGCGGTTCCATACCTTGAGCCGCCGCACGGCCTGATGTACCGCCGCGCCCTGCAGCTTGTCGTCGACGTTCGCGATCTGCTCCGCGGTCAGGCCCTCACTAAGCTCCTGGGCATTGAGAATCGGCCGGACACCGACCTGGGTGATGAGGCTGCCGCTGCTGCGCGCGGTTTCGAGGTAGCGCTGCTGGATGCTCACGTTCAGCTCGTGGCCGAGAATTGCGCCCAGAGCAACGACTGGCACCAGGGCCAGCAAACCGAAGCGCGCCAGCGCCCCCAGCGAGTTAGGTCCGAGCTGTTTCGTGGCGGGCATTGTGTCACCGTGCCGGGGGAGTTCCCTCCCTGTTAACTCATCAGGCGAACCACCCGGCCGGGGAGGCGCCTAAGCTGGAGTTGTGAGCAGGGGTTTCCGGGACTCCGACGCCACCCAGGCGCTGAGCGAACAGGCAGTCGCGGACGCGATCGACAAGATCGTGCATCGCGAGGATTCAGAGTCTCACGCGGCGGGGGACGGGCTCTGCGTCGACTGCGGGCGCGAGATAGGTACGGAACGGCTGGCGGCGCTGCCGTCGGCGGTCCGCTGCATCCGATGCCAGGCGACCTGGGAGCAGGCGAACAGGTACTGACGGGCACAGGCCCGCCTCAAGCGTTCCTGCAGATCCAGGTCATCGTGGTGGGCCGACCGTCTTGCCGGCGCGGTCAGCTGGCGCCGGCTGGAGAGGCTGTGAGCGCTATGCCTGGACCGGCACCTCGTAAATCTCGTCGGCGGGATGGCCCGTACGCTCGTGAATCCGCTTGACCGCCTCGGCGTTCGGCGCCTCTGACAGGCAGAAGACCTTTCCAGTCTTCGGATCGGCCCACGCGTGCTTGAAGTTGACGCCCTCGTCGTCCTGGATGTCCAGGTCGGCCTGATGCGCGGCCGCGAGAGCTTCAGGCGTGATCCCTGTCATCCCTTCGTGAACGTCCATGAATTCCGGCATCGTCATTCCTCCCCGTGTGTCGATGAACTGCTGCGGCCACATGGTCCCACGTTTCAGCGAAGGCCGGGGGAGTGGTGATCCTCCACGCGAGCCGGCATTTGACAATGTCTTTACTTTCCGATCTCAGTTACTCGGCCCGGTAGGAGCGTTTTTCTCTGCATGGGCGAAGTGCTGAACCAACCCACCCCAGCCGATCGGGCGAAGGCGAATCAGGAAGGCCGAGATCGAGTCCTCTCCTAGTTCGTATCCCGGTCCCCAGCAGGCCGCGGCAGCGGCGGGCACAGTACGCAAGAGGCGGCGGAGACGGCAAAGAAGACTCCCTCGAATCGCCGTCCTGCTTGTCTTTGCCGTGCCGGCGCTCCTGATGGGGCCGTGGTACGTCGCATACGCGGCGTCGCTACCTGACGTGTCACAGCTCGCGAACGACGTGCCCGGGGACACGATCGTCTACGCGGCTGACAAGACGACCGTGCTCGCAGACCTGCACCCCTCGGGATATCAGCACTACTACGAACCGCTGAGCGCGATGGGTACCTCGCTTCCCGACGCGATCGTGGCGATCGAAGACCGCAACTTCTACTCCGAGCCCGGCGTCGATCCTGCGGGAATCGCGCGGGCGGCGGTGGTGGATATCAAGGCTCACGACACGGTCGAGGGCGCCTCCACGATCACCCAGCAGCTGGTGAAGGTGCGGCTGCTCGACAGTTCCCCGACCATCCAACGAAAGATGACTGAGGCGTTGCTCGCGTTCTCCGTGGAACGGCGCTTCTCGAAGTCGCAAATCCTGGAGATGTACCTCAACAGCGTGTCCTTCGGAAACAACGCCGTCGGCACGGCGGCTGCGTCGCAGATCTACTTCCACAAGAACACCAGTGACCTCGATCTCGCGCAGGCCGCGATGCTCGCCGGGATCGTGCGCGGGCCGACGCTGTACAGCCCGTTTGGCGACTGGCAAGCCGCGAAGGCGCGACAGCATGCGGTGCTGGCGGCGATGGTGGACGTAGGCAGGATCAACCAGGCGCAGGCAGACAAGGCTTTCGGTGAGGACATCAGCCCTCCGTCCCACATGTTCAAGCCCGCCAACAACGTCATCGCGCCCGGCTTTGTCGGCTACGTGACCCAGCAGCTGGTGCAGAAGTACGGCAACGCGGCCGTGTACGGCGGCGGACTCCGCGTCTACACCACGTTGAACATGAAGCTCCAGGACATAGGCCAGGCGGCCATCTCCAATACGCAGTCCAGGCTGGCGTGGCGAAATGTGCAGCAGGGGGCGCTGGTGGCGATCGACCCGAGTTCTGGCGCGATCATCGCCATGGTCTCGTCCGCCAATCCGAAGTCCAACGGCGGTCAGTACAACCTTGCCGTGTGGCCGCCCCGCAACCCGGGCTCGTCGATGAAGATCTTCACGTACACCGCGGCGATCCAGAGCGGACGCTTCACGATGACCACGCCGATCACGGACTCACCGCTTCGGATCACCGACCCCGGTTCGCAGACCGTCTATTCGCCGCAGAACTACGACGGCTCGTACCACGGCACCTGCCAGCTCCAGGTCTGCATGGGCAACTCACTCAATATCCCCGCGGTCAAGGTCGAGCTCGGCGTCGGGGTGCCCGACGTCGTGGACACAGCGCGGACGATGGGTGCGCCGCCCTGGCAGCAGCAGCCAAACGGCTCCTTTGCGAACAACACCGACGTGAACAGCTTCGGGCCGTCTCTCACCCTCGGCGGATACGGCGAGACCCCGCTCCAGATGGCGACCGGTGCCTCCGTCCTTGCCGCGCAGGGTGTCCTCCACCAGCCGTTCGCGATTGCCCGCATCGATCAAGGTCAGGGGCAGGGTCAGAAGACGATCTATGAGCACACCGACAGCGCCAAGAACGTGCTCGACCCCAAGGTCGCCTACATCATGAGCACGATGATGTCCAAGGACTCGAATCGCTACATGATCTTCGGCGCCAACTCGCAACTGACGATTCCCGGCTACCAGGTTGCCGTCAAGACCGGAACCTCGGACAGCTTCGCCGACGCATGGACGGTCGGCTACACGCCGCAGATCGCGGTCGCGGTGTGGATGGGCAATCCCGACTGGCGGGTCAAGATGACACAAGGGTCGGACAGCTACTACGTCGCGGTGCCGGCCTGGCACTCGTTCGTCTCCCAGGCCCTTCCATTGCTCGGCAAGGAGACGTGGTACTCGCCTCCCTCGGGCCTGGTCTACGCCTGGGGCAACTACTACCTGCCGGGGACCGCGCCGTCCACGCCGCCGGTCGCCGAGCGGCCATCGCCGGCCCCGAGCAGCGGGGGCGGGCACGGGAAGAAGAAAAAGCACTAGACAAGGCTCTGCGGCGCGACACTGGGAAGACTCATGGCGGCTACCGCCTCAACTCATCGCAAGGGCCTCGTCGTGATGCACGTGGACGGCCTCAGCATTGGCCGGCTGCAGGCGGCGGTCAGCGGCGGTCACATGCCGTTTGTCGCGCGGCTGCTCCAAACCGGTGGCTACGAAGCACTGCCTTACCGGTGCGGCGTGCCGTCGACGACCCCGTTCGCCCAGGCCGGGATCCTCTTCGGAGACAACTCGGAGATCCCCTCGTACCGCTGGTGGGACAAGCAGGCGAATCTTCTGGTGGCGTTCGGATCTGGCTCGACTTTTGCGCAGGTCGCGCATCGCTACTTCGCAGGGCGCGTTCCGCTGACCGAGGGGGGCGCATGCATCGCGGCGCTCTACCGAGCCGGTGCGACCGATCGGTTCGGCCCGGCGTACGAGGAGCGTCACCGGCCGGACCAGCCCGATGCCGGCGGCCGCACGATTGCGGCATTCCTGCTGAATCCGGTCGCTTTGTATTTCTGGATCCGGCACAGCGGGCTTGCCCTGTTCAGGATCGCGTCCGAATATGCACAGGCTCGTCTGGCCCGCCGCCGCACCGCCGACGTCTATGTCATCGCGGACATCTACCACGAGGTCGTCGTCCATCACCTCACTCGCTTTGCTCTGCTCGAGGCGATGGATGAAGGCTTGCCAATCATCTACTCATGCTTCTACACGTATGACGAAGCAGCGCACGCATTCGGACCCGCCGACGTAAACACCCTGAATGTGCTGCGCCACATCGACAGCTCGATCCGCATCGCCTCAGAGCGACGTCTGAACAATCGCGGAGGAGTCGAATACGAGATCGTTGTTTTGTCTGACCACGGACAGGTCGAGACGACTCCATTCAATGCAATTCATGGCCGCAGCCTGGGGAGCTACCTATCGGAGTGGCTGCCAGAGCACGTAGTCTCGGAGCACCGAGGCCAGGTGTTCGCCGGTCGCGGCTCACCGCGCGGTCGAATCGAGGTGACCTACTCGGGTGGCCTGGCGCACGTGTACTTTGCCGACCTCCCGGGGAGGCTCGATGCCCGAGCGGTCGATTTGGCTTTTCCCGGCTTGATCCCTCGCCTCGCGCAGCTGAATGGAGTCGGCCTTGTGATGCTGAAGGACCCGGAGGGCGGAGTCCTGGCCACGGCGGACCGCGAGCTCTCGTTGCGCCTGCCTCTCGATGGGGACACCAGATCCCTCCTCGAGCGATTCGACAAGCCGGAAATCCTCGCGCAGCAGCTCCGGCGGCTCAATGCCTTTGACGTTGCGGGCGATCTCGTCATCTTCGGCTCGTATGACGGGGAGAAGCAGGTAAATTTCGAAGACCAGGTTGGAGGCCACGGGTCGATCGGGGGCGACCAGCTCCATCCCTTCCTGCTCGTCAAAACGACGTGGGCCTTCGACACATCATCCGTCACCAACGCCTCGGATCTTTACCCGATGCTGGTCGGCTTGCGAGACCGCGCCTAGCGGACGGAGCGGATCCTCGAGACGAAAATCGTTCCCAGCAAGAAAAAGAGGATCACGCTGCCGAAGGCCACCCGATAGCCAGAGTTCACGGCCACGTGCTTGTTGAAGTGGTCGATCAAGCCGCCCTCGATCGCCGGGATGATGCTGTTGGGGAGTGTCTGCGCGACGTGGAACAAGCCCATGTCCTTGGCGGCTTTGGCGCGGTTTGGGATGGTGTCGCAGGCGAGGGCCCAGTCGACAGCCAGGTAGAGGCCGTAGCCGATCCCATACAGCGCGCCGAGGCCGAGCACGATGCCCTGCTGCGTGGGATAGAAGGCGATGAAGTAGAGGGCCACCGCGATCTGCATCGTTCCGGCCGCATACACGAACCGCTTGCGGCCATAGCGGTCTGAGGCGGAACCTCCCCAGACCCCAGGCACGATCATCGCCGCAAACGAGATCGCGAGCCAGATCGAGGTGAACTGGTCGGTGTTGGCGACGTGTACCACGTCCTTGAAGAACGAGGACAGGAAGAAGACGACGGCCGCCACGCCGGCGGTGACCATCATGCGAGTGAAGATCACCCAGCCGAAATCGCCCGTCCACAACGGGCGCACGAATTCCAGCGCGGAAGCAAGCAGCGGCGCGCGCGGACGCACCTCGATCGGCCGCTTCCCCTCGCTCTGCGCCGCCCACAGCACCGGGACCAGGGACAGGATCAGCACCACCGCCATCACGAGCAGGCTGAGCCGCACCTGGTGGATCGTGGAAAAGGCGAAGGTCAGGACGAACCCGAGCAAGGCGCCGCCCTGCTGCATCCCCGCTAGATAACCGCTCGCCTTGCCGAACTCGGCGTCGGGGACGATGTCGGGGATGATCGCGTAATAAGCGGCCGCGGCCCCGTTGAGGAAGATCTGCGCGATGACATGGCCGATCACGAACTGCGTGTAGCTATGCGCGGTCATCATCACGATCAGGCCGATGCTCCCCAGCAGCACCCCCGCGACCATGAACGGCCGGCGGCGGCCGAATCGCGTCGTGATCCGGTCCGACCAAGCGCCCACGATCGGCGGGACGGTGATCGCGAAGATTGCTCCGAGTCCGGTCGCGTACCCGATGAAGGTGTTGAAGTCGTTGGGATAGAACTCGCGTACTTCGCTCGGCAGGACGACCAGGGGATACGGAAGCCAGGTGAAGGACAGGCCGAGGTAGAGGCTGGCCAGGGCTGCGTGGCGAAAGTTGTTGAAGCGGATGACCGGAAGAAGCTCGCCGACCGCCGATGTAGCCTCAGCCATCTCTAGCGAGCGTGATTGTGGACCGTATTGCCCCGGTGTGGCATGCCAACGGCAGCCGGCAGGCAAGGGCTCCGGGGCGGCTTGGAACCGATCCAGGCATTAAAGTAGGGAGGCTGTGCGGGTAACCGATCGAAGCCCGATCCTCACGTGGCGGCGCGCGATCGATCACGCGGGCTGCAGCAGCTGCCTCTGTAGTTAGCCGGACTCGCGACCTGTTCCAGCTAACCATCTGAATCCAACACGGAGGCACCTCCCATGAGCGTTACCGACGATTTGGTTCGCAACAACGACGCGTACGCGCAATCGTTCAAGAAGGGCGACCTGCCGCTGCCGCCCGCGAAGAGGCTGGCGGTGGTGGCCTGCATGGACGCCCGGATCGACGTGCACAAGGTTCTCGGCCTGCAAGAGGGAGACGCGCACGTCATCCGCAACGCCGGAGGCGCGGTCACGGACGATGCGATCCGTTCCCTCGCGATCTCTCAGCGGTTGCTGGGAACCAAGGAGATCGTCCTCATCCACCACACCGACTGCGGCATGCTCACGTTCCAGGACGACGAGGTGAAGAAGCAGATCGAGTCCGAGGTCGGCATCCGGCCGGCGTTCGCTCTCGAAGCGTTCAGCGACCCCGAGGATGATGTCCGCCAGTCGATCGCCCGCATCAAGGCGAGCCCATTCGTGCCTGACAAATCGAACATCCGCGGTTTCGTGTATGACGTGCGCACCGGCAAGCTCGACGAAGTCGGGGCTGCCGTCGCGGTCTGATCTCGTGACGTCCCGGGCCATTGGCGGTCCGGGGCGTCGTCTGCGCTTGAACCTAGGCGCCAGGCAGGGTCTGTAGCGCCAGTACCGCGTCGTCCAGCCTCGAGCGGGGAAGACGTCCCGATTCGACCGCGCTCTTGATCGCGTCGTAGGTCGCATCCGCGACCGCGAGGTGGTGGGCGACCATCACCATATCGCCCCCCGCGATCAGGAACTCGACGGCGGCTTCAGGCGCCGGGGTGCTGGCCGTGATCGCGCCCATCTCCATATCGTCCGAGATGATCGCCCCCTTGAATTGCAGCTCCCCCCGCAACAGGTTCATCGTCGCCGGCGAGAGATCCGCTGACCGGTGCGGATCCAGGGCAGGGTAAAAGAGGTGTCCGAGGAGGACGAAATCGGTGCCGTGCGCGATCGCGTTCTGGAACGGCGGCAGGTCACGCGCCCGCACCGTGGCGACGCTCTCGTCGATGCGAGGCAGTTGCGTCTCCGAGCTGACCGTGGTGTCGCCGTGGCCCGGAAAATGCTTGGCCGCGGACAGCATGCCCGCGGCGTGGATCCCGTCCACGACAGCACCCACGTATGAAGCAACCGGCGCCGGGGACGTGCCGTAGCAGCGGCCCCACATGATCGACGATGTGCCGGAGCAGACATCCGAGACCGGGCCCAGGTCGAGGTCGAACCCAAGGCCGCGAGTCGCGGCGGCCATCCTGGTCGTGTCCGGCCCGCCGACCGGCATCGGCGCACAGGGGACAGAGCTGATCGCGATGCAAACACCGCCGCCTTCCTGGTCGGTGGCGGCGATCAAGCGGCGCCGGTCGACGCCGCGGATCGCACGGATGACGTCGGTCATGCTCGCCGGGGTTGACGCGTTGTGGTTGTTGTTCACGATCAACAAGCCGCCGAACTGCCGCCTCTTCCAGTCCGCCAGTACCGCGTCACTCGGCGCACCCTGAAAGCCGACCATCATCACAGCGCCCACTTCTTCGTCGAGCGTTAGGCCTCCCGGGCCCAGCTGCTGTGCCGGAGACGCGCTCGGCTGAGGCGACGACGCCGCCGATGATGGCGAGGGGGAGAGCTGGGCCGCGGGTGAGTTGCCGCACGCGCAAAGCGCGACCAAGACCAGGAACAGAGCGAAGCGTGCCCTCAAGCTGCCGATGGAGGAAATAACGCGACCCGCCCGGTGAAGGTTCCTATAGGACGGCCCAGCTCGCCTTGCGCTCGGCGACGACGTCATCGACTGCATCGATGAACTGCTGGATATCGTCTTCGCCCATCGGCGTCGACAGAGCGCCCATGGCCCGCGGCGCCATCAGCACGCCGTGGTTGACGAGCCCGAGAAATAGCTCGCGTGTCTTGTTCTTGTCGGCAGCCGCCATCGACCTGTAGTCGACTACGGGCCGGTCGGTGAAGTGAAGAGCGAACATCGATCCGGCGCCGTTGACTTGCACGGCGACATCGTGCGAGGCGAATACCTCCGCGAGCTCCTCGCACACGCGCGCTCCTTTGCGGTTCAAATCGTCGTACACGTCGGGAGTCAACTCGGTCATCGCGGCGACGCCTGCCGCCATGCCGAGCGGGTTGCCGTTGTACGTCCCTCCTTGCGCGATGCTCGGGTCGCGTCGCGGGTCGAGGAGCTCCATGACGTCGGCGCGGCCGCCGAATGCGGCCACAGGCAGGCCGCCGCCGATGATCTTGCCGAGGGTGGTCAGGTCGGGAGTGACGCCGTAAGCCTGCTGGGCGCCGCCGGGCGCGACCCGCAGCGAGATCACCTCGTCGAAGATCAGGAGGATGCCGAGCTCACGGGTGAGGCTTCGCAGGGCGCGGAGGAACTCCACGGTCGCCGGGATGACACCCCCGGCGCCGATGATCGGCTCCAGGATTACGGCCGCCAGGTTTGCGGCTTCCTTGCGGATGATCGCCTCGCACGCCGCCGCGTTGTTGAAAGGCAGGACGACCGTCTGCTCGAGCGCCCAGCGCGGGGTCCCCATCGAATCCGGTCGTGCGAGAGGCATATCGGCGAGTCCAGCCTCGGCCGGCACCGGGTGCGTGCTGACTTCCGCGTGATCGTGCGTGCCGTGATAGCCCCCCTCCATGCGAGCGATCTTCGAACGGCCCGTGAAGGCTCGTGCGAGGCGCATCGCAAACATCGTCGCCTCGGTCCCCGAATTGCAGAATCGGACGGCGTCGAGGCTGGGTACCCGCTCGCAGAGCAACGTCGCGAGCTTGACCTCCACCGGATTGGCGGCCGCGAACCCCGTGCCGCGGGCCGCCTGCTGGCGGATCGCCTCGACGATCTTCGGGTGCGCGTGGCCGAGGATCATCGCCGTGTAGTTGCCCAGCATGTCGATGCGCTCGGTGCCGTCGACGTCCCAGACACGACAGCCCTCGCCGCGGTCGATGTACAAGGGATAGGGCTCGAAGTAGGTGGTCGTCCGCGTGGTGCCGCCCGGCATCACCTGCACCGCACGTTCGTGGATCGCGCGAGAGCCCGGTGTTGTCTGGCGGTAGACGGCTTCGGGGTCGGCGACCCAGGCGGAGGCTGCGTCCGTCACCCCGCTACGATACGGGCGCGGCGTCGCCGGGAGTTGGGGGTGGAAAACCAAAGCGAAGGAGCCGCCATGAGCACCACCGTTGCCCGCGCCAGCGGAATTACAGAGCACGAGTCGGAGCAGGTCGATCGTGCGAACGCTTCGGGGCGAACGCCGGTCGTTTTCATCCACGGCCTATGGCTGCTGCCGAGCAGCTGGGACCGCTGGGCCACCTTGTTCGAGGACGAGGGCTACTCCGCGGTCGCGCCCGGTTGGCCGGACGACCCGGAGACGGTTGCTGACGCGAAGGCCCATCCGGACGTATTCGCCGGCAAGTCTGTAGGCCAGGTGGCCGACCACATCGAATCGATTGTGCGTGGGCTCAAGAAGAAGCCTGCGGTCATCGGCCACTCGTTCGGAGGGCTGCTCACGCAGATCATCGCCGGGCGCGGACTCTCGGCAGCCTCGGTCGCGATCGACCCGGCGCCGTTTCGGGGTGTGCTGCCCCTGCCGATCTCTGCCCTGAAGGCTGC
>WNGI01000456.1_pt1 | contig 40114 bp, 33 predicted proteins | sample 5400621 | NCBI WGS metagenome assembly WNGI01 (sample SAMN13153374, study PRJNA577476) | soil metagenome | isolation source: 20 cm soil or saprolite under Garry oak tree replicate 1 | place: USA:California | collected 2016-06-15
AGTTCGACGTCGCGCCCGATCCGGAGGTCGCACGGCGTCTGAAGGACGAGCGCACCGCGATCCTCGCGGTCGGGCAGATCCTGCCGCAGAAGGCGATCCATGACGTCATCGCATCGTTCGCCAAGTACCGCGAGTCCGACCGCTCCGCGCGCCTCTACGTCGTCGGATCGACCGCGATGTCCGGCCAATACCTCGCGCGACTGCGCGACCAGATCGCTCGCGCCGGCCTCGACGACGCGGTCACGTTCGCCGGAAGCGTGACCATCGAGCAGCTCGTGGCCTACTACCGCGGAGCGACCGCGTTCGTCACGCTTTCCGACCACGAGGGCTTCTGCGTCCCGCTGCTCGAGGCGATGCGCAGCGACCTTCCGATCGTCGCGCATGCCGCGGGCGCAATACCCGAAACGCTCGGCGACGCCGGGATCCTTCTCGATGACAAGTCGCCGGAGAAGGTCGCAGCCGCGATCGAGCGCGCCGTCGGCGACAGCGCGCTGCGCCGAGAGCTCATCGAGAAAGGCCACCGGCGTGTTGAAGAGTTCTCGCGCCAGAAGGTCGCCGGCCGCCTCACGCTCGCCCTCGCTCAAGGTGGATGGGATCTGCCACCCGCGCGATCGAGACGCCTCGTGGTGCTCTCGAGCGACCAGCGCTGCGGCATCCATCACTACTCGCTCGCGGTCACCGACGGGCTGCGCGACCGCGGCCATCAAGTGACGTTCGTCGGCGTGCGCCACCTCGACACCGCGGATCTCAACCGGAAGCTCAAGTTCATCGCGAAGACCGACGCGGTCCTCATCGAACACGAGGCGGGGATCTTCCGGGACGTACCGTTCGTGCGCGCGCTGCTCACGTTGTGGATGCGCCGCCTACCGGTGATCCTCTCGATGCACGAGCTCGAGCCCGAAAAGTTCCATCACTACCGCAGGCTCTCCGCAGCGCTCCACTACGGGCCGCGCTACAGCTGGCCCCTCGAGCTTCTGCGGATGCCCTGGGTCGGCCTCAGGCTCATGAACTGGTTCCTGCGCTACCGGCTGATCTTGACGCTCATGGGCTCGATCCCGCGCAAGCTTGTCGTGCATTCCATCCGCAGCGAGCGCTGGCTCAAGCTGCTCACCTCGGACGCGGAGAAGGCCGAGCGCTTTCCGCTCCCGATCATGCCGCTCGAGAACACCGTGCTCCCTCATGATGAAGCGGAGAAGCGGCGTCTCCGCGCGCGCTTCGGGCTGCCGACACACAAGTTCATCTTCGTGTCGCCGGGCTTCTTCTTCGCGCGAAAACGCTATCTCGAGGTCATCGAGGCCCTCCCCGACGATTCGGTGCTCGTCCTCTCCGGGACGCGCTCTGATTGGGAGCCGCGGTACTTCGACGAGGTCATGGAGGCCGCGAAGCGGAAGTCGAACGTCGTGATCAATACCGAGTACAACACCATGGGCGAGTACGTCGCGGCAGCGGACTGCGTCGTCCTCTTTTACGAGGACGTCTTCCAGAGCGCGGTCGTCACGCAGGCGGTCTGGGCCGGTCTGCCGTGCATCTTCTCGAATGCCGAGGGGTTCGCGCCGTACCACGCGGCCGGACCGGTCGTGCGGAGCGTCGACGAGCTCGCCCGAGCGATGCGCGAGATCCAGTGGCCGGAGAACTACGCGAGGTACGCGCGCGGCGTGCGGATCCTGCGGCGTCTCCTTTCGCCGGAACGCAACGCGGAGCGCTACCTTGCCGGAATCTGAGTCAGGCGGGGCGCATCCCAGCCGGATTGCGGCCGCAGTCAAGCCGGGGAGTCACAAACCGTCGATTCACTGGGTTGGGTTTCCACCTGAGGTGAGTGACGGTGCCGACAAACGCGTGGCCCTGCCTTGGCCCTCGTTGCTGGTGATCTCCACTGAAAATGATGGGATCTTTCTCGTCCGGTACGCGCCGGACGGGGAATTTGCAGGCGACACCTGGCACCAGACGATCGACGAGGCGAAGCGCCAGGCCACGTTCGAATACGGTGAGTTGGTCGGCCCATGGACCGCAATCCCATCTGACGTGCAAGACATTGCAAGCTTCATGAACCGACCGAGCTGAAGTGAAGATCCTCATCGTCGTCCAGCGCTACGGGGCCGAGGTGATCGGCGGGTCGGAGTCGCACGCGCGCGTCGTCGCGCAGCGCCTGGCGAAGCTGAACGAGGTGGAGGTCGCCACGACGACCGCGCTCGATTACTGGTCCTGGGCGCCGCATTTCCCGGCGGGCGAGTCGATGGACGGCGCGGTACGCCTCCGCCGCTTTCCAATCGCCGGGCTCCGAAGTCCGACGTTCAAGGACACCGAGCGCCGTCTGCTGTTCGAGCCGCACACGCTTGCCGAGGAGCGCAGGTGGCTCATCGAGCAAGGCCCGCACGTTCCTGCGCTTCTCGAGTTCCTCCATCGCGAGGGCAGCCGATACGACGCGATCCTGTTTTACACATACATCTACGAGCCGACCGCGGCCGGTCTCCCGCTCGTCGCCGAGCGTGCCGCGCTCATCTCCACGGCCCACGACGAAGAGCCGCTGCGTCTCTTTCCGTACCGCGCGCTCTTTCAGCTGCCGCGCGCGTTCGGCTTTCTCACGCCGGAGGAGCGCGACCTCGTGCATGCGCGCTTCGCGAACGACCACATCCCGAGCGAGATCCTCGGAATCGGCCTCGATCCGCCGCCGTGGCACGACCCCCAGCCATTCCGCGACCGCTACGCGCCGCGTGGCCCGCTCGTCCTCTACGTGGGGCAGGTGAGTGAGGGCAAGGCGGTCGACGAGCTGGTCGCGGACTGGATCGAGTACCACGACACCGGCGGCTCGGGGACCCTCGTCCTTGCCGGAACGCAGCGGATGCCACTCCCCGATCGCGACGACATCGTGTCGCTCGGCCATGTGAGCGAAGAGGAGAAATACGCGCTTCTCGAGGCCGCCGATGTCCTCGTCCTTCCGTCGCATCTCGAAAGCCTCGGCATCGTGCTCCTGGAGGCGTGGCAGGTCGGAACGCCGTGCCTCGTCTCGGCGCACAACCCAGTCACGAGAGGACAGGTCGCGCGGGCAAGAGGCGGCCTGGCCTACGAGCGGGACGACCTCGCGGAAGCGCTCGCAGCCGTGCTCGCCAAGCGCGACGCGCTCGGCTCATGGGGCCGTCGATACGTGGAACGCGAATGCACGTGGCCGGCGTTCGATGCGCGCCTCGAGCAGCTCGTGGACCTGGCGGCGAGTTGAGCGACCCGAGCCTGCTCGTCGTCGTCGCGCGCTACGGCGACGTGCCCGGCGGCGCGGAGGCGCACGCGCGCTCTGTCGTGCAGCGACTCAAACCGAGCTTCGCGATCGAGGTCGCGACCACGACCGCGACCGACTACCGGACATGGCGCCACGACCTGACCGCGGGGATCGACGCCGTCGACGGCGTCACGGTGCACCGCTTCCCGGTCGAACATCCGCGCGCCTGGAACTTCAAGCTCTTCGAACGGCGTGCCTTCCGCGCGGGTCACACGCTCGACGACGAGCGCGTGTTCATCGACGCGCAGGGCCCGTACGCGCCGGAGCTGCTCGAGTTCCTCTTCAAGCGTGGCCGCGACTACGACCATGTGCTCTTCTTCCAGTACCTCTACTACCCGACCGTGCTCGGCCTGCCGCTCGTCCCCGAGCGCGTCGTGCTCGTGCCGACCGCGCACGAGGAGGCGGCGATCGGCCTGTCCGCGTACAAGCCGGTGTTCCTCGCCCCGCGGGCGATCGCGTACAGCACTGAAGAGGAGCGGCGAATGGTCTGGCGCCGCTTCCGTAATCACCGCGTGCCCAACGAGGTCGTGGGCGTCGGTATCGAGATGCCGGCGGATCGCGACGCCGCGCGGTTCCGCGCGAAGCACGGGGTCGACCGCCCATACCTTCTTTACGTGGGCCGCATCGGGGTGAGCAAGGGATCGCGCGAGCTCTTCGCCAATTACGAACACTGGCGGGCGAGCGATCCGTCGCACGATGTCGCGCTCGTGCTCATCGGCGACGCCGAGATCCCGATCCCGAAGATCGAAGGCGTTCGTCATCTGGGGCGCGTGACCGAGCAGGACAAGTGGGACGCGCTGGCGGGGTGCGCGGCGTTCGTCATGCCGAGCCTTCTCGAATCGCTCTCGCTCGTCACGCTCGAAGCCTGGGCCGCTGGGCGGCCGGTCATCGTGGACGCGCGGTCTCCGGTCCTCGCAGGCATGACCCGGCGCGCGCGCGCCGGGCTCGTCTACCGGAGCTCCGCGGAGTTCGCCGAGATCTGCGAGCTGCTCATGGATGACCCAGCGCTCGGCGACCGGCTGGGCAGGTCCGGCGCGGAGTTCGTCGCTTCGACGTACACCTGGCCGCGAGTCGTCGAGACGTACGTCGATCTCTTCGCCGAAGTACGCGCAAGACAGAGCCGACCCGTCAACTAGGTAGACCTTCGGTAAACGAGGCGGCCGAGCGAGCGAGTCGGTGTTCGTTACTGGACCGTTACTTGCAGCGGGCGGGAACCCGGCGCGCCGGGAATGGCGCGACGGGAGGGTCACGTGCGACGAGTTGTGGTCTTTGGCGTCGTCCTCGCGCTTCTCGCGCTCATCTCGCCACATGCCCTGGCAGCCACGCCGCCTAGCGGCACCGTCAGCGACGCGGCGACGACCACCAACTGGAGCGGTCCGATCTTCACCGGCGGCTTTTACACCGCGGGCGACCGCGGCGCGAAGTGCTTCGACGCTTCGGGTCAGCCTGTCTCGCCTTCCCCGACGGCCGGACAGAGCGCGTGCGATGTCTTCTCGCTCACCGTGAGCGTCACATCTGCCTTCTGGACGAACAAGTCCGGCGGGGTCGCGGTGCGCCTCGACAACTTCGGCACCAACGACTTCGACCTCTACGTGTACGCACGCAACGCCGACGGCACTAAGGGCGCGTTTGTTACGAGCTCCGGCGGCGTCGCCGGGCAGCCCGAGAACGCGATCATCGACAACGCCTCAGGCGGTTACTACATCGTCGCCGTGGCCTTCGCGGCAACCGCGACGAGCTACGACGGGCACGCCACGTTCTTCGTCGCGGCCGGTCACGCGGCAGTGCCGCCGACCGTTACGAACCCGCCGGGCTACCCGGCGTACCGCGCGAGCCAGGACCAATACCTCTCGCACTCCGAGCCGCACATCGCGATGAACCCACGCGATCACAACAACCTCGTCGCTGGCTCGAAGATGTACGTGAACCTCGCGAACTATCTCTTCAAGATCGGCATGTACGCCTCGTTCGACGGGGGCCGGACGTGGACCGACACCGGTCAACTCCCCGGATACCCTGCCGCGAACCCAAGCGACTGCAGCGGCGCGCCCGACGGGCAGACCTTCTCCCAGGCCTGTCTCACCACGACGAGCGATGTGTGGACGACATTCGACGACGAGGGCAACGCGTACGCCATGGTGCTCTACGCCCCCGGCGGCGCGTCCTCGACAGGCTGGGGCATGAACCTCCACAAATCGACCGATGGGGGGCGGCACTGGGGCCCGCCGATCGTGATCCATGATCACGTCGGCGGGCTGCTCCGCGACATGTTCCTCGACGACAAGAACGCTCTCGCGGTCGACAACTACACCCAGGTCGGCGTGCCCGGGGTGAAGAACAACCCGGGCGACGGGAACATCGGAACGATGTACAGCTGCTGGAACCTCGACGACACGACCAGCGGCCTCCACCAGGACATCGTCGTCTCGACCTCTGTTGACGCTGGCGCGACATGGAGCTTCCCCGAGGTGGTGTCGCCGGGACAGGATCTCGAGATCGGCTGCCAGTTCGCGATCGCCCCCTCCGGGACCGTCTTCGTGTCCTGGTTCCACTACGCGACGACGGTCGCGGGACAGCCCGGGCAGATGTTCGTCGTGCGCTCAGAGGACCACGGCGTCAACTGGAGCCCGCCGGTCCTCGTCGCGTCCGTGAACCCGCTCCCGACGAAGCTCCCCGGCTCGCGGTTCCGCAACCTGTCGATCCCGGCGCTCGCGGCCTCGCCGGTCGACGGCTCCGTGTACATCACCTGGGCCGACTACCACACCGCCGCCAACGGAACGAAAGACGGCGACATCCTCTTCAGCAAGTCGACCAACGGTGTCGCCTGGGACACGCCGAAGCGCGTGAACCAGGACAAGATCGGCAACGGCAAGGATCAGTTCCAACCGCAGATCGCGATCACCTCGTCGGGCCAGGTCAACATCAGCTACTTCGACCGGCGCAACGATCCCGACAACTTCTACATCGACACCTACCTCTCGCGATCCGACGACCGCGGGGCGCACTGGTCCGACATTCGCGTCACGCAAAAGATGTGGGACCCCTCGATCAACCCGCCGATCTCCAGTTCCGGCGAATTCATCGGCGACTACCAGGGTCTCGTGGCCGACGACGACGTGGCGATCCCCTTCTGGCAGGACACGCATGTCGGTCCGTACCAGGAGACTTACGCGGCCCGTGTCCCGAACCAAGCGGACCTCACCGTGGCGGGGATCACCTTCAGCAATAGCAAAGCGCCCGAAGGCGCGAAGGTCACGATCACCGCGCAGATCGGAAATATCGGCTATCGCTTGGCGAGCAAGATCGCGGTGCGCTTCGCCGTCGATGGCGTCGTCCAGGGGTCGGATCAGACGATCGCGTCGGTCGCCCCGGGCGCCTCGGCGAGCGTAAGCATCAACTGGCCCTCCGAGGGCAAACCGGGAACGCACACCGTCCGGGTGACGGTCGATCCCTTAAACACGATCCGCGAGTCGGACGAAACCAACAACGCCGGCACGGCCACGTTCTTCATCAGAGCGAACAAGGTCCAGAACTCATCGTTCGAGCAGACCGCGACGGCCAACCCCTCGCAGCCTGCGAACTGGACCCCGACCGGCACCGGCACGACCTACGACGTCAGCGGCGGCCACGCGGCCGACGGCTTCGCCGCGGCAGGCATCGTGGCCGGTGCGGTTCCCGGCCAAGCCGGCAAGTGGGCCTCTGACGCGATCCCGGTGGTCGCGGGCACCTACTACGAGGTGAACGCGACGGTGCTCACCGGTGGCACCGCGGCTCACCCCACGATCGTCGTCACCGCCGCGGGTGCCGCGAACGGGGCAGCCGCCCCGCTCCTCACGCTCACACAGCTTGTTCCGGTCAACACCGTGACCCAGCTTGTTGGCCAGGTCCAGATTCCGGCCGGCGTGAGCCAGGTCGTCATCGAGTTGCGCGAGGAGCTCGATCGGAACCTGACCATCTACTACGACAAGATCGGGCTGTTCGCGCCCGACTGATCAGCGTTCGGTCTCGGCCCCGCGGATATCTCCGCGGGGCCGGGACCTCTTTATGCCTAGGGGATCGTCGCGTTGATCGTGGTCGGACCGCTCACCACGACGGCGAGTCGCTCTACCTTGACGGCCCCGCCGACGAGGAATCGGACATCCCATGCGATGCCAGGCGGCGCGCTGTCGAGCGAGATGTAGTACGTGCCATTCGCAGCGGTCGTCGTCGCGCAGCGGATCGGTGGTCCGATCGTGACGCACACGCCGCCGTAGCCGGCGCCTGCCGAATTGGTCACGCGTCCGCCGATGCCGAGCCCGCTTGGGTTCGGTGGAGGTGGCGGAGGTGGCGGTGCCGTCGGTCGCCGCGTGGGCGGTGGAGGAGGCGGCGGCGGCGGGGTCGGCTCCTCGGTTGGCGCTGCCGTTTCTGGTGGCGCGCCAGTCACTGCAGGAGTCGGGGCCGCGCTCGGCGTGGGATCTAGAGTCGTTGCTGCGTTAGGCGTCGCGGACGGTGCGTCGCTCGCGGCTGATCCGGTCACACCCAGCTCAGCGCCTGTGTAGGTGCGCGGTCCCGCCAAGATCTGCGCGCCCATGAAGATGGTCAAGAGGAGCGCGACCGTGCCGATGATCGGCATGTAGCGGCGGACGATCGGCAAATAGCGTCGTAGCACGGATTTGGGGTCCATATGCTCATTAACGCACGTCCGGCCGCCATCCGACGGGTGTCAGTCAGTTGCCATTACCCTGAAACCCGATGCGTGACCGCGGGCGTGGCGGTGACGGTGGGCGGGACTGGGGGAATATCGATTGGTCGAATATCGACCTCTCCGGATTCGGTCGTGGCACGCGGGTCCCCGGGCCCTCACGGCGCGTCGTCCTCATCACCGCGGTGCTCGTCATTCTCATTCTCATCCCGCTGTTCATCGGACCGATCGTCGGCTTCCTGACGGATCTGCTCTGGTTCCGTAGCCTCGGACTCGAAGCCGTCTACCTGCGCCGCTTCACCGCGAGCTTCTATGCATTCGGCATATTCGCTCTGGTTTTCTTCGTGCTCGCGGTTCCGAATCTCTACTTCGCGCTTCGTCCTCAGGTCCCGCGCGTGGTGGTCGATGCCGAGCGCCGTCGGCGCGGCGCGCTCCGGTCGACGCTCCGTTACATGTGGCTACTTCTCATCCCGGCATTCTTCTTCGGTCTCGCCGGTGGCGACGAGTGGGACATGCTGTTGCGCTACGTGAATCAGGTCCCGTTCGGGACCGCCGACCCGGTCTTCGGTCGCGACATCGGCTTCTATTTCTTCACGCTGCCCGTCCTTGAGTTCGTGCGCGGCTGGCTCCTTGTCGCGCTGATCGTCATCGCGATCGGCGTGGTCACCCTCTACTTCACGCGCGGCGTCATCGGCGTCGCGACCGGCTCGCTGGCCAGCGCCGATCTGCGCGTCGCGGGCCGCACCGCGCTCGCGCTGGCGCGGCCGGCCCGCGCGCACCTCTCGATCCTGGGCGGGCTCTTCCTGGCGCTGATCGCGGGCGGCTATTTCCTTGACCGGTTCGATCTCCTCTTCCGTCAGGAGAACGTCCTCGTCGGCGCGGGCTACACGAGCATCACGGCCCGCCTGCCCGCGCTCACGATCCTGAGTGTGATCGTCGGCATCGCGGCGCTCGCGTGCTTCGCCAACGCCTTCCGGGGCACGCTCTGGATCCTCGGCGGCGCGGTCGTCCTCTGGTTCGCGGCGACGCTCGTCGTGGGCGGCGTCTATCCCGCGCTGATCCAGAACTTCATCGTCCAGCCGGACCAGCTGAACAAGGAGCGGCCGTACATCCTGCGGAACATCGCCGCGACGCGGGCGGCGTATTCGCTCGACACCGTCGACGAGAGCGCCTTCAACGTCGCGGACACGCCGACGCCGGCGGAAGCGCGGGCGAGCCTCTCGGACACGGCGACCGTCCGTCTCTGGGACTACCGACCGCTGCAGCAGGCCTTCGACCAGCTCCAGGCGCTCCGTACGCAGTACACGTTCGTCGATGTCGACATCGATCGCTACCAGCTCGGAGGCAAGGAGACTCCGCTCATGCTCTCAGCACGCGAGCTCTCCTCCAACCGGCTCCCCGCGCAGACCTGGGTGAACCGCCACCTGGTCTTCACCCATGGCATCGGCGCCGTCGCCAACCCGGTCGGGGCGGTCGCGGCGGATGGGAGTCCGCAGTTCTCGCTGAAGGGCATCCCGCCGACGGGCGAGCCGAAGATCGATCAGCCGCGCATCTACTACGGCGAGCTCACGAGCGAGTACGTCATTGTCGACACCGCGCAGGACGAGTTCGACTACACGACCGACCAGGGCAACGTCACCACGCGCTTCAGCGGACAGGGTGGCGTGGGCGTTGGGTCGCTCTGGGACCGCCTGCTCTTCGCGATCCGCTTCGGCGACACGAACGTGCTTGTCTCGAACCAGATCGCCGGGTCGAGCAAGGTCCTCTTCCGCCGTCAGGTCCTCCCGCGAGAGCGGTTCATCGCGCCGTTCCTGGAATACGACCCCGACCCCTATCTGGTGGTCGCGAACGGCAAGCTCTATTGGATGAACGACGCGTTCACGACCGGGGACCACTACCCGTACAGCGAGAGCTTCAACGCGCTCGGCACCGGACCCACATCGATCGCCGGAGGACGTCTCAACTACGTCCGAAATAGCGTGAAGGTCGTGACCGACGCCTACGACGGGACGATCAGCTACTACGTCATCGACGATAAGGACCCCGTCATCCGCAACCTGAGGGCGATCTACCCGTCGCTCTTCAAGTCGATCGCTGACATGCCCCAGGCGCTCAAGGATCACATCCGCTATCCCGAAGCACTCTTCAGCATCCAGGCCAGCGTCTTCGCGCTCTATCACATGACGAATCCCGACGACTTCTACAACCGAACGGATGCGTGGAAGATCGCGAACGAGATCTTCACGCAAGGTGGCGCGGCGCAACCAATCGAGCCGTACTACGTCACGACGCGGCTCCCGGGGTCAGATCGTCCCGAGTTCGTGCTGTTCGTGCCGATGACTCCCGCCGGCGGTGAACGGAACAACATGGTCGGCTGGATCGCCGGACGCGCCGATGCGCCCGACTACGGCAAGCTCCGCGTCCTCACGTTCCCGCGCGACCGTCCGATCAGCGGACCGCTCAACGTCGAGAACCTGATCGATGCCGATTCGACCATACGCTCGCAGCTCACTCTGCTGTGTCCGTCGGCGGCGAACTGCATCCGCGGGAACCTGCTCGCGTGATCCTCGCGACGCAGGGCCGCGTCGTCATGACCGAGTCGTTCGAGAAGTCGCTTGACGCACTGTTCGGAGCGCAGCAACAGCCACCGCCCAGCACTACGCCACCGCCTTCAACCACGCCGCCGCCCACGACCACCCCGCCGCCGGCATCGGTGATCAGCGCCCTCGTGAAGTCGGCGACCGACCACTACAACGCGGCGCAGGCCGCGCTAAAGAGCGGCGACTTCGCCGAGTACGGGCGCCAGCTCAAGCTGCTTGAGGACGATCTCGCGCAGCTTCGTGCGGCCACCGGGCAGTAGAGCGCTCGCTGCCTGCGCGTGAGGGCGCTCAACCTTAGAATCGCATCTTCTTGAGCCATACCGTCGTGCTCGGCGGCGGCATCTGTGGGCTCGCCGCCGGGTTCTCTCTCGCCGAACATGGCGAGCAGGTCACGCTCCTCGAAGCCCAGCATTTCCTGGGCGGCCTCGCCACGACCCTCCGCGGCGAGACCGGCGCGGGATTCGACTTCGGTCCGCACGCGTACCACGCGCGCAATCAGCGCGTGCTCGACATGTTCAAAGAGATCGCATCGGACGGCTTTCCCGCGCGCGGTAAGAACGTGCGGATCAAGTTTCGCGGCAAGTACTACAAGTACCCGCTCGAGGCGCTCGACATCGCGAAGTCCATGTCCCCTCTGCTCGCGGCGCGGGCGTTCGCCGATTACACGGTCGAATCGCTCCGCCGTCGCATTCGCCCGCGGCAGCTCGTGTCCGCGGAGGATTGGGTGGTGCAGGCCATGGGCCGCACGCTCTACTCGCTCTTCTTCGGCCCCTACACGACGAAGGTCTGGGGGGTCCCGCCCGCGAACCTCGCCGCGTCGTTCGCGCAGCACCGCATCCCGCACATCTCCCTTGCGAAGGTCGTCGTCTCGAGCCTGCGCAAGGGACGCGCGAAGATCACCGGGACCGAGCATCGGTACGCGCCACTCGTCGTCGAGCTCTTCTACCCGCCGCGCGGCGCCGGCCTCATCTCGCAGCGGATGGCCGAGCGGATCAAGAAGGCGAACTCCGGGAATGAGGTGTGCACCGGCGCGCTCGCCACGGCCATCGAAGTGGACGGCGATCGCGTCGTCGCGGTCCGCTACCGGGAGGTCCCGCGCACCGAGCAAGACGGCCAGCTCGCGCTCCTCGCCACCGGGACCGAAGAGAAGGGGAACCCCTTCGTCGCGGCGCGGTCGCAGGAGCAGCGGATCGCCTGCGATCGCGTCGTGAACTCGATCCCGCTGCCGGCGCTGGTCGATCTCCTCGGCGATGCGGTCTCGGACGAAGCAAAGGCGGCGGCACGCTTTCTGCGCTTCCGCGCGCTTACCATCGTCGGCCTGCGCGTAAAACGACCGCAGGCGCTGCCGGCGCAGTCGATCTACTTCACGAACAAGACGTTCAACCGCCTGAGCGAGACGCGGAACTACGGTGGGAGCGAGGTGTGTGGCCCTGACGAGACGATCCTGCTTTGCGACATCACCTGTGACGTCGGCGACCGCATCTGGAACGCTTCCGCGGACGAGCTCGGCCGGATCTGCGCGGCGGAGCTGGCCGAGGAAGGATTCATGAAAGAGAGCGAGCTCGCCGAATCCGTGGTGCTCCGGTCGACATTCGGATACCCCGTCTACATGGTCGGCTACGAGCGCGCCATTGACACGCTCATGAAGGAGCTCTTGCGCTTCGACAATCTCGTCACCGGCGGAAGGCAGGGGCTGTATAAGTACGTCGACATGGACATCGCCTCCGAGATGGGGCTCGCCATGGCCGACCACTTCCTGTCCGGGAAACGCAAGGCGGAGGCGATCGGAAATATCCCCTATGAGGACAGGGTGTTCGCGTGACGCTCCGGGTGGGTGTGATCGGGGCGGGGTACTGGGGACCGAACCTCGTGCGGAACCTGAGCGAGGCGCCCGGTGCCGAGCCGGTCGCGGTCGCTGACCTTTCCGAGGAGCGCCTCGAGCGCCTCCGCAAGCGCTTTCCGGCCGTGCGTATGACCACGGACCATCACGAGCTTCTGGACGACAAGAAGGTCGACGCGATCTGTATCGCGACCCCGGTGGGCACGCATCGCAAGATCGCCGAGGAAGCTTTCGCTGCCGGCAAGCACGTGTTCGTCGAGAAGCCGCTCGCCGGGACCGTCGCGGATGCCGAGGCGATCGTCCGCGCCGCCGAGCGTGCCGGGAAGACCCTTATGGTCGGCCACACCTTCGTCTACAACCCGGCCGTCGTGCAGGTGAAGGAGATCCTCCAGGCCGACGGCATCGGCCGCATCCACTACATCGACAGCCAGCGCGTCAACCTCGGCCTCCATCAGTTCGACATCAACGTGCTGTGGGATCTCGGGCCGCACGACATCTCCATCACGCTGTACTGGCTCGACGAAGAGCCCTCCTGGGTGCAGTGCATGGGCGCGTGCTACGTGCAGCCGAACATCGAGGACGTCGTGTTCCTGATGATCGGATTCCCCTCCGGCGCGATCGCGCACGCGCACCTCTCCTGGCTCGCGCCAAGCAAGCTCCGCACGATGACGGTGATCGGTTCGCGAAAGATGGTGGTCTACGACGACGTACAGACGGTCGAGAAGGTGAAGATCTATGACCAGGGCGTCGAGAAGCTTTCCGGCGAGGACCTGCGGCGCAGCTACCGCGCCGGCGATATCCACAGCCCGCGCATCGATGTGACCGAGGCGCTGCAGCTCGAGATGCGGCACTTCATCGACTGCATCCGCGATGGCACGAAGCCGCGCAGCGATGGCGAGGTCGGCCTTCACGTCGTACGCGTGCTCGAGGCGGGAATGCGCTCGCTCCGCTCGGGTGGCGCCCGCGTCGCGTATCTGCCGGAGGCGGTGCGCGCGTGACTGCGACCCGCTCCGAGCCGCGGCCTGCGGCGATCGCCGATACCGCCGTCGTCGCGCCGGACGCGCAGCTCGGTGTGGGGACGCGAGTCTGGCACCACGCGCAGGTCCGCGAAGGTGCGCGCATCGGCCGTGAGTGCAACGTCGGCAAGGGTGTCTACGTGGGCGCGGGTGTGGTGATAGGCGATCGCTGCAAGATCGAGAACAACGCCTCGCTCTTCGAGGGGCTGACCCTCGAGGACGGCGTGTTCGTGGGGCCGCACGTCGTCTTCACCAACGATCGCCGCCCGCGCGCGACGAACCCAGACGGCAGTCTGCAGACCGCCGACGACTGGGAGCTCGAGCGCACGACGGTACGGCGCGGCGCATCGCTTGGGGCCGGGGCCATCGTGCTGCCCGGCCTCGAGATCGGCCGTTACGCGATGGTCGGCGCAGGATCCGTTGTGACGCGCGACCTCCCGCCGCATGAGCTCGTCGTCGGGAATCCCGCGCGGCACATCGGCTGGATCTGCGCCTGCGGCCGCGAGCGCTCGGAGACGCCTCCCTCTTCGGGAACGGAGCTCCGCTGCGCGCGCTGCGGACCGGAGCGCACGACATGAGCGACCACGCGGTGAACGTCAGGATGCCGGAGCAGCAAGCCGCGATCGGTGCACTCGAGCGCGAATGGCACGACCTCGACAAGTGGCTGCGATCGCTCGCTGATCGCGACCTCGACCGGCCGGTCTTCGGCGAAGGCCCAGGATGGCGGGTCCGCGACAGGATATCGAGGACGCATTGAAGGAGACGACAACGACATGACCGTAGTGGCCACGCAAGAGATCCCACTCGTAGACCTCCGGGCTCAGTACGCGACGATCCGCGAAGAGGTCCGGAAAGCGATCGACGAAGTCCTCGACAGCATGCAGCTCACCATTGGACCGAACGTCAAAGCGTTCGATCAGGAGTTCGCGACATACATCGGCAGCAAGCACGCGATCGGCGTCGGCTCGGGCACCGATGCGCTGCAGCTCGCGATCCGTGCGTGCGGGGTCTCGTCGGGGGACGAGGTCATCACGGTCTCGCACACGTTCTTCGCGACGGTCGAGGCCATCCTGTATGCGAATGCGCGGCCGATCCTCGTCGAGATCGAGGAGCGCAGCATGCTGATGGACCCGGCCGCTGTGGCCGCGGCGATCACGCCGCGTACCAAGGCGATCATCCCCGTCCACCTCTACGGTCGCGGCGTGGACATGAAGCCGCTGCGACAGATCGCCCAGGACCGCAACATCACGATCATCGAGGACGCGGCGCAGGCTCACGGCGCCGTACTCGACGATGGGAAGAAAGCCGGCACCGCGGGCCGCGTGAACTGCTTCTCCTTCTACTGCTCGAAGAACCTGGGCGCGTATGGGGAGGCCGGCAGCATCACGACGAACGACGACCGGCTCGCTGATGAGCTGCGCGCCCTCCGCGAGCACGGTCAGTCGACGCGTTACTACCACCCCGTCATCGGCTACAACGCGCGCCTGGATGAGCTCCAGGCCGCGGTGCTCCGCGTCAAGCTACGCCGCCTGGACCAGTGGAACGCGCGCCGGCGCGAGATCGCGCGGATGTACGACGAGCGGCTCCGTGGCTCTGGCGTCATCGCGCCGGAGATCCCGGCGGATATCCGCCGTCATGTCTTCTACACGTACACGATCCGCGTGACGGGCGGGCGGCGCGACGACCTGCGCAAGTACCTCGGCGAGCGCGGCATCGGGACGCAGATCCACTACCCCGTGCCGATCCACCTCCAGCAGTCGGCCGAGTTCCTGGGATACCGAAAGGGCGACCTCCCGGTCACCGAGAAGGTCGCGGGCGAGGTCCTCTCGATCCCGATGTTCCCGGAGCTCACCGTCGAGCAGGTGGACCGCGTCGCGACGGCGATCCGCGAGTTCATGAAGGCGCATTGAGCCCGAGAACCGTCAAGGCTGTCCACGGCGTACAGCAGGTCGCGGCCGATCCGGCGGACGAGGTCGCGGAATCCGCGCGGCTACAGGAGCGTGAGTCGCGCGAGGAGCTCCTCGAGAGCTACGGGATGGCGGCGTTCCTTGATACCGCCGACGGCGCGCGTCGACGACGCATCCTCCTCCGCGCGCTCTGCAAGTCGTTCGGGAATAGCGTCCGCATCGGCGTGGGCGTCCTCGTGCTGCATCCGCACACCTTCGACATCGGCGATGCGGTGTTCGTCGGCAATCAGACCTTCCTGCAGGGCCGGCATGACGGGCACTGCGCGATCGGCGCGCACACCTGGATCGGGCCCCAGAGCTATTTCGACTGTCGCGACCTCGAGCTCGGCGAGTACGTGGGTTGGGGTCCGGGCGCGAAGGTGCTCGGGAGCGAGCACACCGGCGAGCCGGTCGACGTTCCCATCATCCAGACCGATCTCGTGATCAAGCCGGTGCGCGTCGGTAAGGGGGCGGACATCGGCGTGAACGCCGTACTTCTTCCCGGCGTGACCGTCGGCGCGGGCGCGATCGTCGGCGCGGGCGCGGTGGTGACACACGACGTGCCCGACTACGCGATAGTGGCGGGCGTGCCGGCCAAGCTGCTGCGATACCGGAAGGATCCCGAGCAGCGCGCATGAAGCTTTTTGGCGGCGAGTCGAAGAAGTTTCGCGTGATCCCGCGCGCCGCGACCGATACGACGGTGCTTGACCCAAAGATCGCCGAGGCCCTCCGCAAGGCGGGCAAAGATCCGAGCAAGTTCACGGTGGTGCCATTCGAGCAAGGCGAAGCGGAGTCTTCGTTGCAAGGTCTCTTCAGCTCTGGCAGTCGCGTCGAGCACACCTTCTTCTTCTCCACCCTGAACAGCGCGCTCAGCGCGATCGAGCGGTTGGTCGACGAAGAAACCGCGGCGCGGATCACGAAGGACAAGGCCGGCTGGCTGGTGGCGTTCGATTCGCCCGACGAGGCGGGCGTCGCGGGAGCGGCGCAGCACGAGCGGTTCGTGAGCGCCGCCGCGTCATTCGGAGCGGAAGATCGCGGCTTCGCCCACCTCACTATGAACGTGAACCGGATCAAGAAGTGAGCACTCTCTCCGGCGCGCGCGTGGTCATCACCGGCGGCGCGGGAATGGTCGGCTCTCACCTCGCCGACGCCGTGCTCGCCGCCGGGGCGAGCGGAGTGGTCGCCCTCGACGCGCTCGTGCGGGGCGTACCTGAAAACCTCGCCGGCGCGCTCGCGACGGGCCGCGCGCGGCTCGTCGAGGTGGATATCCGCGATCGCGAAGCGGTGCGGGCGAACGTAGCCGGCGCCGACGTCGTCTTCCATCAGGCTGCGCTCCGATGGACCCGCTGCCAGGAGGATCCACGCGAATGCCAGCGAGTGATGGTCGACGGCACGTTCAACGTGCTTGAGGCCGCGGCCGACGCCAAGGTGGCACGGGTGGTGCTCGCTTCGTCTGCCGTGGTCTACGGAGAGCCGATGCGCCTGCCCATTGACGAGGATCACCCGCTGAACGGGACGACCATCTACGGCGCGGCCAAGGTCGCGAACGAGCAAATGGCGCGCGCGTTCGCGCACCTTTCGGATCTGCCGACCACGGCCCTGCGCTACTTCAATGTCTACGGCGCGCGCCAGGACATCCGCTCGAAGCACGTCGAGGTGATGATCCGCTGGCTCGATCTCATCGACGAGGGCAAGCCACTCGTGCTCTTCGGTGACGGGTCGGCCTCCGCGGATTTCGTCTATGTGGACGATGTCGTTCGCGCCAACATGCTGGCCGCGGAGTCAGACGCGACGAACGCGATCGTGAACGTGTGCACGGGCCTGGAGACGCGCATGAGCGAGCTCGCCGAGCTGCTGCTCGAGATCGCCCGGAGCGATGTCGGGGTCGAATACCGCCCGCAGCCAGCCGGGGCGCTTCCGGCTCGTCGCGTCGGCGACCCGAGACGCGCCGAGCAGCTCCTCGGCTTCAAGGCGAAGACGTCTCTTCGCGATGGCGTGCGCCGTCTCGTCGATTGGCGCCGCCGCGCACTCGGGACCGCCCGCGCATCCGAAGCGACCGCGTAAGGAGAAGACGATGGCCGTCGAGGCGAAGAAGAAGCTCAACATCCCCATCACCAAGCCCTCGCTGACCGAGGAAGAGGCCCGCGCGCCGTTCGAGTCGATCAAGAGCGGTTGGGTGACGCAGGGCCCGAAGGTGGCCGAGTTCGAGAAGGCCGTCGCGGCATATGTGGGCGCGAAGCACGGCGTCGCGACGACCTCGTGCACGACCGGTCTGCACCTCGCTCTCGCCGCGATCGGCGTCGGTCCCGGCGATGAAGTGATCGTTCCGTCGTTCACGTTCATCGCCTCGGCGAACGCGATCCTCTACACGGGCGCGACCGTCGTCTTCTGCGAGGTCGATCCCCGCACGTACAACGCCGACCCCTCCGACATCGAGAAACGGATCACCAAGCGCACCAAGGCGATCATGCCAGTGGACCAGATCGGCCTTGCGTGCGACATCGGCGCGATCAACGAGATCGCCAAGCGCCATGGCGTGGACGTCATCGAAGATGCCGCGCCCGCCATCGGCGGCACGTACCGGGGCCGACGCGTCGGCTCGAACGCGCACCAGACAGTCTTCAGCTTCCACCCGCGGAAGGTCATCACCACCGGCGAGGGCGGGATGATCCTCACGGATGACGACGCCCTCGCCGATCGTGCGCGGAAGCTCCGCGCGCACGGGATGAGCGTCTCCGATCTCGACCGGCACAAGGCCGACCGTCCGATCATCGAGGAGTACCAGGACCTTGGGTTCAACTACCGCATGACCGACATCCAAGCGTCGATCGGGCTCGTTCAGGTGCGCCGCCTCGATGAGCTGCTCGGGATCCGTGTCGCGAAGGCAACGCGCTACAACGCCGAGCTCGCGAAGATCAAGGGCCTCGAGGTCCCCTACACGCCGCCGTACGCGACGCACACATATCAGTCGTACTGCGTCCGGCTCACCAAGGACGCTCGGCTCGAGCGCGAGGAGCTGATGTCGCGGCTGCTAAAGCGCGGGATCGCGACCCGCCGCGGCGTCATGGCCTCGCACCTGGAGAAGGTCTACCGGGACCGCGTCGGCAAGGTCTCGCTGCCGGTCACCGAGGAGGCCGCGCGGACGACGATGCTGATCCCGTTGTTCGCTTCGATGACCGATGACGAGCAGTCATACGTCATCGACGCGCTTCGCGAGGAGCTCGGCTAAGGCCAGTACCCGCCGCGAGCGAAGGACTAGTACGGGCGGATCACGCTGCTTGTTCCGCGTTCGCAACCTCGCGGCCTAACGTGTCGATAGGATGCCGCTCGTGGAGTACCTCCTCACACTCCAGGTCCCGGGCTCTTTGATGCGGCATCTCGATGAGATCGCGGGGATCGAACAGCGGGTCTCCGTCGCGCTGCGCGGACTGGGGACTGTCGACGGGCATGAGGCCGTCTCGGGTGAGACGAACATCGTCATCCTCACACCAAGACCGATGGAAGTATTCGAGCGACTGCGCGGGATCCCCGAGGGCTGGGAGCTCGTGCCCAGCCTCAAGGCGGCATTCCGCAAGGGCGGCGGGGAAGACCTCGAGGTTCTCGACCCCGAGGGCCCGCATCGCTTCCGGGTGGGCTGGTAACAGAGCCCAGCCGGGCTAGGCGCTCCGCATGAACTGGATCGCGTCCGGCAGCCTCCGGTAGCCCATCGTGTCGTTGATGTGCAGGATCGGCGCGTTCCGGAAGTCGTTATCCGTGCGAACTTTGTCAATGCCAAGGGCGATCGCCTGCATGACGGTCTCGCACTTGAGCGCGCGAGCGACGCCTTTGCCGCGAGCGGCCCGCCCGACGCCTGTCCAATCGGTCTGGACCACGCCGCGCCTCGGCGGATAGGAGAGGATCGAGACACCCAGGATCGCATCGCCATCGCGCGCGATCCAAATTCGGTCCTCGCGTAAGCCGGGCGAGCGCATCCATTTCATGAAGTCCTCGAACGCCCCCTCCACGTGCGGCACCGTCGTCGGGACGTCCTGCTCGGCCTCGTTGCTCATGCGCCAGAGCTTCCTGAACTTCTCCGGGTCGTCGTCGCGGTCGATCGTCAGCACGGTGATGCGTTGCTCGCTCATCTTCTTCCGCGAGTCGGTGGCCATCGCCTCCAGCTTCGAGCGGTTCGCCACAAGGTCGAGCTCCCAGAAGCGCTGGCGCCGCTCCTCGCGATAACCGCGCTTCGCCAGCGCGCTGACCCGAAGGTCGTCGTCCTCCCAGGCCCACGTCGTGAACGTCTGGGTACCGTCGGCGCGCGAGCGCTCCTCCATCGAGGCGAAGAGCGCGTCGAGTCGCTCTGGCGTCCGGTGCGGCGGGACCAAATCGCCCCCGACGCTGCCGTAATGCTTGGGCGTCTTCCAGATCGCGTGACGCTGGGACGCATACGCCACGCGCTTCCCTTCGAGCTCGCCGATGAAGCGCTCGATCTTCGAGCCCGCGTCGGGATTCCGCCAGTAATCCTCGTAGATCACCGGATCCTGCGGGTTATCCGGACGGAGGGCGGTTTCGAGGTCCGCGGCGAACGCGGCGTCCTCGATCCGCGCCTCGCGGAGCGTGATGTCGGCTGCCTTCACCTGAGCCTCCCCGTGACCTTATCCCGCGCCACGATGCCCAGCTGCAGAAGGTACTGCCCTATCTCGCGGCGGCCGAACTTCGACGCGCCCAGCTCCCGGTCCCTGAACGTGTACGGTACCTCGACGATGCGGTGCGCCCTCGCGCGTGCGATCACCTCGAATCCGATCTTGAAGCCGATGGCGTTCAGCCGAACGCCGTCGAGGGCCGAGCGGCGCACCGCGAAGAAGCCACTCGTTGCATCGCGCACCGGGACGAGCGTATTCCCGAGGATGCAGGCGACCCGCGACACGATGCGCCGGCGCAGCGGCCAGTCCATGGTCGCTCCGCCCGAGACGTAGCGGCTCCCGACCGCGAGATCCACGCCCGCGTCGATCACGGCGAGGAGGTCGGGAACGATCTCGGGCGGGTGCGACAGGTCGGCGTCCATGACGACGAGGACGTCGCCCCGCGCCTCCTTCATGCCCGCGATCACCGCCGACGCGAGACCGGCCTTGCCCGCTCGCCGCAGCACCCGCACGGGGTGCGTCGCGCCGAGCTTCTCCGCGACATCGGCGGTGCCATCGGGGGAGCCGTCGTCCACGACGACCAGCTCCCACTCGCGGTCGCGCATTGCCGGCGCGAGCCGTTCGACGAGGAGTGGGAGCGACGCGGCTTCGTTGTAGGTAGGGACGATCACCGAGTCCACGAGCGCCGATAGTCTAGGAATCGTGCGAGTAGCGTTCGACGCGCGCCATCTGCAGACGGTGGCGCGCGTGCGGGGCATCGGGCGCTACTCGAGGAACCTACTGGCCGCGTTCGCGCGACGCGCTCCTCGCGATGTCGAATGGATCCTGTTGCGACTCCGGAACTTCCCGCCCGCGGATCCCGGCCTCCTGCCCGCGCATGAGGATCTGCCGACCGCGCGGCTCCGGCGGCCGGAGCTCTCCATGCTCGCGTTCGATCCGGTGTTGCTCTCGTTCGAGCTCGCCGGCGCCAGAGCGGATGTCTACCACTCGACGCAGCTCTCGCTGCCGGCGCGGCGCTCGTTCCCCGCGGTCATCACGATCCACGACGTCGCGCCCCTGCGCTGGCCGGAGCACTACCTGCGACTGCCGTACGCGCGTGCCGGGCACGCCTGGCAATACGCACTCGCCCGACGTGCCGATGCGGTGATCGCGGTCTCGGAGGCGACGAAGCGCGATGTCGTCGAGCGGCTCCACGTTCCAGAGGGCCGCGTGACCGTCGTGACCGAGGCCGTCGACGAGTCTTTCGTCCCGCCGGCCCCCGAGGAAGGCCGCCGGCTCGTGCGCGAACGGTTCGGCGTGCCCGATCGCTACGTTCTCTATGTCGGCCAGTTCGATCCCCGCAAGAACGTCCAGGGCCTTCTCCGTGCGTTCGCTCTGGCGGCCGACCGCGACCGGGATCTGCGCCTGGTGATCGCAGGCGATCTCGGAAAGCTCTCGGGGATCCTCCGCGATGCGCTCGCTCATTCGCGCGTTCCGCGCGATCGCGTGATCCTCACCGGCTTCGTCGACGACGCGACGCTCGCCGCGCTCTACGCGGGCGCAGAATGCCTCCTCCATGCGGCACTTCTCGAGGGCTTCGGCCTCACCGCTCTCGAGTCGCTCGCCGCGGGGACGCCGGTCGTGGGGTATGCCGGCGGCGCGGTCGCCGAGGTCGTCGGCGACGCCGGGCTTCTCGTACGGAGTGGCGACGAGGAAGCGCTCGGCGCGGCGCTCTGCCGCTTCCTCGAGGACGCGCCGCTCCGCGCGAGCCTCGCCGGACGGACGCACGCCCGCGCGAACGCGTTCTCATGGGACCGCGCGGCGGATGAAACGCTCGCCGTGTACCGCCGCGTCGCGCGGTTAAACTGAAATTCTTCAGATATGGCCCGACGGATCCCTCTTCCGCGTCTCACCCGCAGGCAGCGCCGCGCTCGTTGGCAGCGGGAGCGCCGCCAGCAGGCGTTCATCGTTGTGATCTTTTCGGCGGTCCTCTTCTTCGTCCTGGGGCTGATCAGCTGGGCGGCGAGCGACAGGTTCTACCAGGACAACCTCAAGCCCGCGGTGCGCTTCGAAGGACGGGCCGTCGCGATGCGCGACTGGAAGAGTGAGGTCAAATACGAGCAGACCCGCTTCTATGTCGAGTTCGGCGTCCCCGCGGGATACGAGAACGACCCGCAGATCGCCGAGCAGAAGGCCTCGTTCGAGCGGAGCTCGCTGGACGCTCTCGTCGAGCACTCGATCCTCGACACCCAGGCCAGGGCCGACGGCGTGACCATCGCCCGGGACGCGATCGATGCGCGATACCAGGACGACTGGGGCCAGTTCCGAAGCCGCCACATCCTCATCCAGATCAATAAGGACGCGCCCGACCAGACACTCGAGGTGAACAACGCGCTCGCGAAAGCGACCGCGATCCGCGATCAGCTGCGTCAGGATCCGAACAACCAGGCGCTCTGGAACCAGCTCGCGAAGGACAACTCGAACGACCCCGGTTCCGCCGATTCGGGCGGCGAGCTCGGCTGGGTGGGAAAGGGCCAGTTCGTGAAAGAGTTCGAGGATGCTGCGCGCGCTCTCAAGATCGGTGAGGTCTCCGATCCGATCAAGTCCGACTTCGGCTACCACATCATCCAGGTCGAGGAGCGCAGAGGGCCGGAAGAGAACGAGATCGTGAAGCGCTGGCTCGCGTCGGGCTTCACCGTCGATGACCTCAAGGCGCACGCGCGCTACGACCTCCTGAAGGACGAATACGCCAAGCGCCGGCAGGATCAGGCGGTCACGTCGCCGACCTTGCAGGTCCACGTCGCGCAGATCCAGGTCGCCGCTCCTCGCCCGGTCGGCGGCAACTTCCAGGCGTTCACCGACCAGCTCAAGAAGGTGTCCGACGTCGGCGCCGCACTTGACAGCGGCACCGACTTCGGCGAGGTCGCCAAGAAGTACTCGGAGGACAGCGCCACGAAGGACAAGGGCGGTGACATGGGCTGGATCGCGCGCGGCATGCTCACCGATCTCGCGTCCGAGACCGAGCTCTTCAATCTCGATGCCGGTGCGCGCAGCCAGCAGCACAACGCACTCAGCACCACGACCTGGTTCAAGGTGCTCGAGAAGTCGGACGCTCGAGAGCTCGATGACACGCAGAAGAAGACGATCAAGGACAACGCATACCAGTACTGGCTGAACCAGCAGAAGAAGGCGCACGACGTCCTCCGCCTCGTCCCTGGTCTCGAGTTCGACTAGCCACCTCGCAGCGCTTCTCGAGCGCTGGCCGGGCGGCGTCGATCTCGTGCCAGCGAGCCGTCTCGATCGCCATACGTTCGTGACCATCCGCGCGGTCGCGATCGCGCTCGACCTCGCGCCGGACTGGTCGCTTCTTCGCACGCGCTATCCGAGCGATCACCCGGTGACGATCATTGGCGGCGAGCGGGAGCGCGCGACGACGCTTGCGGCCGCGGAGAGCGCCGTCGCGGGTGGACGCTTCCTGGTCCTCGCCCCGCTCGAGGCGTTCGCCGATCTCGCCTCGCTCGCGACCGTGACGCGCATCACCGAACGACTTCGCGCGCCGGACGGATGTCCCTGGGACCGCGAGCAGACGCATGCCTCGCTGCGGCCGCATCTTCTCGAGGAGGCGTACGAGGCGCTCGCCGCGCTCGATTCGGGCGATCCGGCGCGCCTCCGCGACGAGCTCGGCGATCTCTTCTTCCAGATCGCCATTCACGCGCAGCTCGCTCGTGAGGAAGGCGCTTTCGATGCCGCCGAGGTCGCGCGGCGGCTGAACGAGAAGCTCATCCGCCGGCATCCGCATGTCTTCAAAGGCCAGGAGATCGCCGGAGGCGACTTGCTGCTTCAGTGGGAGCGGATCAAACGGGACGAGAAGGAGGGCGGAGCGCAGTCGTTGCTCGGCGGCGTGCCCCGCGAGCTCCCCGCGCTGTTCGCGGCGGAACGGATGCAGGAGCGCGCCGCCCGCGTGAAGCTCGAACCGCCACGCCTCGAGCTCCCGCTCGACATCGACGACGAAGAATTCCTCGGCGATCTGCTCTTCGACCTCGTTGCGGCCGCGCGCCTATCCGGCTTCGACGCCGAGGCCGCGCTGCGGGCCGCGAACGAACGCTTCGCGGCGCACGTCGGGCGCGTCGAGGCCCGCGCCGCGGAGTCGGGCAGGGCCCTCGAGTCTTACGCTCCGGATGAGATGCGCCAGCTGTGGGAGGAGACCGCGTGACCTTCACGCGGCCGGACGGGCGTGCTGCAAAGGCTCTCCGCCCGATCAGCATCAGCGTCGGCGTCTCGAAGTTCGCGGAGGGCTCCGCGGAGATCGCATTCGGTGACACCAAGGTGCTCTGCCTCGCGACGCTTCAGGAGAGTGTGCCGAAGTTCCTCGAGGGAAAGGGGACCGGCTGGCTCACCGCCGAGTACGCGATGCTGCCGCGCAGCACTCCCGAGCGCAGCCAGCGCGAGAGCATCGCGGGCCGCCCTGGCGGGCGGACCTTTGAGATCCAGCGTCTCGTCGGCCGTGCGCTCCGGGCGGCCGTGGACATGAAAGCCCTCGGCCCACGCAGCGTGATCGTCGACTGCGAGGTGCTACAAGCGGACGGCGGCACGCGCACCGCCGCGATCACCGGAGGCTTCATCGCCCTCGCGCACGCGCTCCGCAAAGTGACTCCCTCGCCCATCGTGCGGAACGTCGCAGCCGTGTCCGCCGGCTACGTGAAGGGCGAGCTCATGCTCGATCTCGCCTACGCCGAGGATTCGATCGCCGACGCTGATGTGAACGTCGTCGCCACCAGCGAGGGCGAGCTGATCGAGGTCCAGGGCACGGCGGAGGGCCGGCCGTTCACGCGCGCCGATTTCGACAGGGTCCTTGCGCTTTCGCTCGACGGGATCGCGCAGCTCATCGCCGCGCAGCGCTCCGCGCTCAAGTGACGGAAGGCCGGCACCGGCTGCTCGTCGGTTCGGCCAACCCCGGCAAGCTCCGCGAATACCGCGAGATCCTGAGCGGGCTCGACCTCGAGCTCGTCACGCCAACCGATCTCGACCCCGTCCCGCCGGAGCCGGCCGAGGACGCCGCCTCGTTCGCCGAGAACGCGATCGCGAAGGCGCGCGCGTACGCGGCAGCGAGCGGACTGCAGACGATCGCCGACGACTCCGGTCTCGAGGTCTTCGCGCTCCGCGGCGCGCCGGGTGTTCGGAGCCGCCGCTACTTCGGTGAGGACGTGTCTCCCGAGGAGCGCAACGCGCGGCTGCTCGCGCTCCTCGAAGGAGTGCAGGACCGCTCGGCGCGGTTCGTGTGCGTGATCGCGCTCGCGACGCCGGACGGGCACGTCGAGCTCTTCGACGGGGAAGTCCATGGCGAGATCGCGGAAGCGCCGCGCGGGGACGGCGGCTTCGGCTACGACCCGGTCTTCGTCATCGCCGGCGACGGCCGCACGATGGCTGAGCTTACGGCGGACGAGAAGCACCGTGTCTCGCATCGCGGGCTCGCGGGAGCCAAGCTGCGCGCGCGTCTCGCCGGCGGCGTGTAGAGAGATGGCTGGTGCGAGAGCGCTTCACCACGTCGAGTACCTCGCCCTCACGCTCGTGCTCATCGGCAGCGCTCTCGCGGTCCGGGATCAGCTCGGGTGGGCGTACTGGGCGTTCCTGCTCGCACCGGACGTGTTCGGATTACTGCCGGCCTCGCTTCTGGGGCGCGCGTCCGCGCGCGGATATCTCCCACCACGTGGCGTGTGGCTGTACAACGTCTGGCATACGTTCACGGTGCCGATCCTCATCGGCGTCGTCGCGCTCCTCCTGTTACCGATCGGCAGTCCGTGGCCGCTTCTCGGATGGCTCACGCACATCAGCGTCGATCGCCTTCTCGGCTTTGGGTTGCGCGGCGACGACGGAGGTCAGGCGGTCTTCTGAGACCTGCCGGCGAGCGCCACGCGAAGCGCGGCGACATCGCGGTGGAATCCCGCATCCGGTATGGGGTTCCGGTGGAGGTCCGGCTGACGCATGAATCGCGCGGGCTCACCGGGGCTGTCGTCGGTGACGTACCTGGGGACCACGTGCGTGTGCAAATGCGGAACGGTATTCCCAAGCATCTCGAGGTTGAGCTTCGCCGGCTTGTAGTGCGACTCGAGTGCACGAGTGACGGTCAAGACTTCACGAAAATAAGTCGCCGCGTCGGTGTCGGTCAGCTCGGTGAGATCCGCGACGTGCCGCCCGCGCCAGATGACGATCGTGTATCCCGGCTGGCCGACATCGCCATGAACGAGGTACGCGTCCGACACGCGGCCGGCGAATATCCGCGCGTTCCCGTGGGTTTCGTCGGGGCGGCCTTCGTTGCACATGGGGCAGCTCTTTCCGGCCCGCCGTTCCTCCCAATCCGCGTCCCAGGTCCGCACTACGTTGGCAAAGGTAGCGTGCCCGCGTCGTACACGAGGTGTCCATCGTGGATCCGGGCCACGCCCCACAGCGTGTGCGGCTCGCTCTTTCCCGGTGCGAGAAGGTGCGTGACCGTCCAGCCATCAGCGGTGAGCTGGTCGGCGATCAGCCGGCGATGACAGCGCCACCAGAGCGTCTCCGCGCACATGAAGACCGTGCGCGAGCCGCGCGCCAGCGTCGTCAGCCGTTCGTACTCGCGGGCAAACTCGTCGCTCGCCATGTGGTCGGCGTAGCCGCGGAACGCCGCCACGCGGATGGCCCGATGCGGCGAGTCGTCCCTCGGCTCGCGTCTGCCGCCGAGACCGGGCAGGTGCACGTAGGCGATGCCCACATCGCCGAGCGACTGCGCGAGCGCCTTCGCGCCGAACTGCGGATGCCGGCGCGACCCGGGGGCCGAGCGCACGTCCGCGACCGTCTGGATCCCAGCATCCGCCAGCGTCGCGACCAGCTCTTCGATCGGCCTCGCCCCATGGCCGACCGACCAGATGTCCACGGAGATCAGTGTGGGAGACTCGGCCGGTGAGCGACGTCACGATCCGGACCATCAGTCCCGATCAACACGACGCCGTCATGCACTACTTCGATCTGGTCGCGTACGCGGACAACCCGAACTGGTCGCGATGCTACTGCTGCGAGCGATTGGTGGACGACTACGACAGTCGGACCAAGGAACAGAACCGCGCATTCCGGAGTCAGCTCATCCGCTCCGCGAAGGCCAACGGCATCGTCGCGTACCGGCTGGGCCGCGTTGTTGGCTGGTGCCACGGGGCGCCCAAGGACGAGCTTCGGAGCGTGCCCGGGACCGCGGACCCGGCGACCGGCGCGATTGTCTGCTTCGTGGTCGCGCCGGATCAGCGTCGGCAGGGGATCGCGACGCAGCTGCTCGACTACGCGCTCGAGCATCTGCGGTCCCGCGGCATGAAAACCGCCGAGGCCTATCCCTGGCTCGCCGAGGTCGACCCAGCCAGGTGGGTCTGGAGCCAGTACGTCGGTCCACTCTCGATGTACCTGAAGGCCGGCTTCGAGATCGCCGAAAGGCACGACGACTTCTGTATCGTTCGCAGAAAGCTATGAGCCCCAGGGTCGTCTCACTGCAGCTCCACACCGCTCACGGGGCGCTCCCGACTCCCGTGCGCGAGGTCACCGCGGATGTCGGCGCGGGGATCGCGGGCGACTCCCACGGCGGGCGCCCGAAGCGCGCGGTCCTGGTGATCGACCGCTCGACGCACGATGCGCTCGGCCTCCGGCCTGGCGACCTGCGCGAACAGATCACCATTGAGGGCCTGCCAGAGGTCACCGGACTCGCCGAGGGCACAGACCTACGGATCGGCGGAGTGACGCTGCGCGTGAATGGCGAGTGCGAGCCCTGCACGCATATCGGCGATATGAACGGGCAGGCGGACGTGGAAGCGTTCCGCGTCTCCCTCGTCGGCAGGCGGGGCGCCCTTTGCACCGTGCTCGCGGCCGATGGCCCGATCCGCATCGGAGATCCGGTCACCGTGCTCGTCCGCGCCTAGGCCTTCGGCACCGAAGCACGACCTTTTCAGGGCTGTCCCGCAACCTTCACCTCCCCTAATCTGACACGCACGTGAGCGATCGGACCGCGAGCTCGTCCGCAGCAGCGTCGGAGGACGGGGCCTAGTCGCGTCCGCACACACACCGATGCGACGAAAGCCTCCCGGAAGCGGGGGGCTTTGTTGTTAATGGGAGGAAACGTGGCGAGCGAGCACGATGCCTGTGCGCTCGTGGCCGTTGCGCGCAAGGACGCTCGGCCCACCCGCGCGGTGCTGGAGCTCGTGCTTCACGGCATGGCCTGCCTGGCGCATCGCTCGGGCGTTGTCGACGGCGAGGGCGACGGTGCCGGAGTGCTGACCGACATTCCGCGTGCGCTCTGGGCGGCCGAGCTCCGCTCCGCGGCAATCGACGATGGGCTCGCGCAAAGCCGTCGCTTCGCGGTCGGACACTTCTTCCTTACCGATGACGCGGAGCGATCCACGCTCGTCGACGCGCTTGCACGGCATGGCATCACGGTCCTGCTGTCCCGTGCTGACACCACCGACGAGCGCGCGCTCGGACCGCGCGGCCGCCTCGAAGCGCCGAGATTCCTTCAGCTCGCGCTCCTCGCTCGGAGTGGTGGCCACTCCGGATCGCGCGCGCTCTACGAGGCGGCGCTCGAGGTCGAGCGCACGACTGCCGCGACCGTCGTCTCGCTGTCGCGACACACCGCGGTGTACAAGCTGCGTGGCTCGGGTCATCAGCTGACCTCGTACTTCGCCGACCTCGGCGATCCGCGATTCGCGACATCGGTGGCCTTCGGCCACAACCGCTACGCGACGAACACGACCACCAGCTTCACGCGCGTGCAGCCCTTTCCGGTATTCGCGCACAACGGCGAGATCAACACCATCAGCCGGCTACGCGAAGAGGCGCGGGGGCTTGGCCTCGTCCTGTCCCGCGACGGAAGCGATTCACAGGACGTCGACGCGGTCATCCGCGGGCTCGTCATCCGCCATCGCCTGACGCCCATAGAAGCGATCGAGCTCCTCTTCCCGCCGATCGTCAACGAGATGAAGCGGATGAGCGGCGAGCTGCAGGACGCCTACGTTCAGGCGCGCGCGGCGCTTGGTCCCCTGGCGCAGGGCCCGGCGGCGATCCTCTCGCGTGTCGGGGACACCTGTGTCTTCGGCGTCGATGCCCTTGGGCTTCGCCCGCTGTGGCACGTCGAGACCGAGGACGAGCATGTCTTCGCGAGCGAGCGCGGCTTCGTGCCGCTCGAGCGCTACGTCGCGGACCCCTATCCGCTCGGCCCCGGCGAACGCGTCGCGTTGCGGCGCGAGAACGGTTGGCGCTTCCAGGATCAGCAGACCGTGCGCCAGCAATTTCAGAACGCGCGGCGGGCCCATCGCGTGATGCTCGAGGGCCTCCGCCAGCGCATCATCTGCGGCGGGCCCGCGGAAGCGATCCACGCCGGCAGGCGCTGGGAAATCGGCGTCGCTCCGGATGAGGTCGAGGACGTCGCGGTCCGCCGCGAGCGGCAGTTCGCCGCGCTTGGGTTCGAGCCCGACGATCTGAAGCAGGCCGCGTTCATGGCCGAGACGGGGAATGAGCTGATCGGATCGCTCGGCTACGACGGTCCTTTGGCGGCGCTCGCCCCGCGCGCGAACCTCGCGGACCACCTGCACGAGACGGTCGCGGTCGTGACCAATCCCGCGATCGATCGCGAGCGCGAGATCGAGCACTTCTCGACACGCGTGCTTTTGGGGCCGCGTCCGTCGCCCCGCGCGCGGCATTCGCGGCCCTGGATCGAACTGGCGACGCCCATTCTGCTTGGCGGGCATTCGCCGGATACGGGCATCTCGAGCGACGACTTCCGCTCGCTGGCGCGCGAGCGCGGGACATGGCTGCTCGAAGACGTCCTCGCGCGCTTCACAGCCGATGGACGACGCGCTCCGCTGGTGCTCGAGGCCGACCGCGACTGGGAGGAGCATCCGCGCGACGCGCTCGCACGGCTCGGCGCCCAGGCGGCCCGCGGCGTGCGCGGTGGGTCGCGCCTCGTCCTCGTCCAGGACCGCGCGGTCTTCGCGGAAGGACGCGCGTGGGTCGATCCGTTGCTGGTTCTCGCGGCCGCACACCGAGCGCTCGTTGTGCAGCCGGGCGGGGCGGGATCGCTTCGGCGCGAGTGCGCGCTCGTCGTTTCCGCGGGAAGCCTGCGGAACCTTCACGACATCATGGTCGCGCTCGCGGTCGGCGCGGACGCGGTGAACCCTTACCTCCTGCTCGAGTACGCGATCGCGACCGGGGATCCGGACGCGCTTGCGAATCTCATCGAGGCGCTGCGCAAAGGCATCGAGAAGGTCACCTCGACGCTGGGGGTGCACGAGCTCCGCGGCTACGGCCGGCAGCTCTCCGGGGTAGGGCTCGCGCCGGACGTCGCCCGGTTCCTCGGGATCGACACGTTCTGCGCGAGCGATGAGGCGGGGCTGGGCTGGGAGCGCATCGCCGAAGAGGGCTTCACGCGGGCCTCGATGCTGCGCGAGCGGCGAGACGCGCGGCTCGAGCCGGCGTTCCGCATCTGGCCGCGGGCGTGGAAGGCCGCGCTCTCGGTCGCAAACGGCGAAGCGCCGTACTCGACGTACGCGGAGCGCCTGCGCGAGCTTGAGACGACGCATCCCGTTTCTCTGCGCCATCTCATGGACTTCGTGCGGCCGATCGATGGCGATCCCGAATATCCGGCCGACACCAGCACCGGCGAGCACGCCGCGCCTTTCTATATCTCGTCAATGTCGTTCGGCTCGCAGGGCGAGACGGCGTACCGCGCGTATGCGGAGGCCATGGCCCGTCTCGACCTCCTCTGCGTGAATGGCGAGGGCGGCGAGCTCCCTGACCTGATCGGCCGCTACCCCCGAAACCGCGGTCAACAGATCGCAAGCGGACGCTTCGGGGTCTCGGCGCTGCTCGCGAACTCCTCGAACTACCTCGAGATCAAGATCGGCCAGGGCGCCAAGCCAGGCGAGGGCGGACATCTTCCGGCGCGCAAGGTCTCGAAGAAAGTGGCGCTCGCCCGTAACGCACAGCCCGGAGTCGATCTCATCAGCCCCTCGAACAACCACGACATCTATTCGATCGAGGATCTCGCGCAGGTCGTTCACGAGCTCAAGACCGTCAACCCGCGTGCTCGGGTGTCGGTCAAGGTGCCGGTGGTGCCGGACATCGGCGTGATCGCAGTCGGCATCGCGAAGTCCGGCGCGGACATCGTGACGCTTTCGGGATACGACGGGGGAACCGGCGCGGCGCGGCAGCACGCCCTGCGCCGCGCGGGGTTGCCGGTCGAGATCGGCGTCACGCAGGCGCATCGCGCGCTCGTCGCGTCGGGGCTTCGCGACGTCGTCGAGATCTGGTGCGACGGAGGCATGAAGAGCGCGGTCGATGTGGCGAAGATGCTCTGTCTCGGCGCGGATCGCGTCGGCTTCGGGACGCTGGCGATGGTCGCGATCGGCTGCACGATCTGCCGTGGGTGCCAGCTCGACACCTGTCACGTCGGCATTGCGACGCAGCTCGAATCGGTGGCCGAGGCGACCGACCGCGGCGTCAAGCGCTTCGAGCCCCGCGAGTTCGAGAGCGCGGTCACCAACCTCAGCCGCTTCTTCACGGCGCTGCGCGATGAGCTCGCGCGGATCGCGGCGCAGCTCGGCGTGCGTGCGACGGTGGACCTTGTGGGACGGACCGACCTCTTGCGTCAGATCCGCGCGCTTGATCGCGTGGACCTGGCGCATCTCGTCGAGCCGGTCGAGTGGACGCCGCCTGGCCGGCGCGAGGTACGCGTGATCGCAGGGATCGCAGTCGCCGAGGCCGCTGTCGACGAGCGCGCGCTTCGCGCTGACGATCGCTTCGTCGCGACCGACGCGTCCGGCGAGCTCGCGCGACTTCGGATCGCGGGCGCAGCGGCGGCGGACGTGGCGTCGGTCTACCGCGAGGGATCGGTGGCGGGCAACGGATTTGCCGCATATGCGACCGAGGGCGTCGACCTCGTGCTGCGCGGCGGCGCGCAGGACGGCGCCGCCAAGACCGCGCTCGGCGGTGCGGTGGCCATCCTCAAAGCGCGCAACGCGGCCGGCCGATTCGTGGACGGATCCGTCGGCAAATGCTTCGCGTACGGTGCGCAACGCGGGCGGTTCCTCGTGCAGGGTGGTGCGGATGCGCGCGCCGCCATCCGGCTTTCCGGCGCCGAGCTCGTGTTCGGCGGTGACCTGCGCGGGTTCGCGTTCGAGTACATGACCGGCGGCAAGGCCGTGGTGCTCGGCGATCCCGGGCGCTGGATCTGCTCCGGCATGAGCGGCGGCGTCGTATACCTACGTCACGATCCCGAGCGCGGCCTCGACGAAGCCGCGCTCCGCGATCGTTTCGCGAAGGGTGCCAAGGTCTTCATGCGCCCGCCGCGCGACGAGGATGTTCCCGGGCTTGCCGACCTCCTGGGCGCGTACGCCGACGCGCTCGACGAAAGCGATCAGCCTGACGCCGCGTGCTATGTGCGCACGCTGCTCCTCGAGCCGGCCCAGCACTTCCGCGTCGTGCGGCCGGGCACGGAAATCACGGACCAAACCATCTCGACCGAATGATCTGACCGCGGCGTGAGCTCGTTCGCGCTCGCTCTGGTGCTGGGCGCCGCGGTCCTGCACGCCACGTGGAATCTTCTCGCCAAACGCGCGGTGGCGGATGTGCCTTTTCTCTGGCTCGCGTATCTGGTCGGCGCGGTCTTCTTCGCGCCGTTCGCGATCGGCATCCTCGTCATCGCGCATCCCGTACTCGGGTGGCCGGCATTCGTCTTCGTCGCGGTCGCGTCGTGCCTCCAGATCCTGTACTTCGCGACGCTCACGGCGGGGTACCGCGCGGGGGATCTCTCCCTCGTCTATCCGATCGCACGCGCAAGCGGCCCGCTGCTCGCGACGATCGGCGCGATCCTGATCTTCGACGAGCGCCCGACTCCGCTTGCGATCGCCGGTGCGCTCGCGATCGTCGGCGGAGCGTTGGTGCTCACGGGCGATCCGCGCACCCTGCGCGCGAGCGGCGCCGGACGCGCTGTCGGGTTCGCGCTCGCTACCGGCGTGGTCATCGGGACCTACACGCTCTGGGACAAGACCGCGGTGTCGGCCGTGCTGATCCCGCCGCTCTTCTACGACTGGGCGACGGTCACCGGCCAGTCGCTCCTCATCGCACCGATCGCGCTGCGCCGGGGCCAAGAGCTGCGCGAGACGTGGGCCCGCCGGCGCGGCGCCGTGCTCGGCGTGGGGATACTGAGCCGACTCGCGTACATCCTCGTTCTCACCGCGCTCGTCGTCAGTCCGGTTTCGTACGTGGCGCCGGCGCGAGAGGTGGGGATCCTCATAGGCGCGTTCCTCGGCGCCCGCGTGCTCGCGGAAGGGCACGGGACCCGTCGCGGGATCGGCGCCGCGGCCATGGTCCTGGGAATCATCGCGCTAGCGTTGGGCTAGCCGCTGTCCTGCACGGCCGCTCGTACTATCCGTCCGACATGCACGTGCTTCGCGTCATCCTCCTCATCGCCGTGATCCTCACCCTGACCGCGACCCCGGCCGCGGCCGCCGACATCCGTCAGGGCAACGAGGTGGTGATCGGCACCGGCGAGACCGTCGAGGACGACCTCTACGCCTTCGCAGGAACGGTTTCCATCAACGGGACGGTGCACGGGGACCTAATCGCCTCCGGCCAGAACGTCAGCGTCGATGGCACGGTGACGGGCGACGTCCTTGCCGCCGCTCAGGTCATCTCGATCCGCGGGCAGGTCGAGGGCAGCATCCGTGCCGCGGGCGCGTCCATCTTCATTGATGGTCGCGTCGGCGGAGACATCTTCGGGGCGGGAAACGAGGTCACGGTCAGCGCGAAGGGCCAGATCGGTCGAGACGCTGTCGTCGCTGGGAACACGGTGACGCTCGGAGGCCAGATCGGCCGGAACGTGCAAGCGGGGTCGCGCGCGGTGACGATCGACGGTCGCGTGGGCGGCAACATGACCGCGCAGGTCGAGTCCCTCAAGCTGACCGAGCACGCGTCGATCGACGGATCGTTGACCTACACGAGTCCCACCGAGGCGTCGGTCGCGAGTGGCGCGGTGGTGCGCGGGACGACCTCGAGGAGCACGCCGCCACAGGGCCCGGTCCCGGTGGCGCAGGGGCCCGCGGCGATCGCGATCGACTGGCTGCGGGGATTGGTCGGACTCCTTGTGCTGGGGCTCTTCATCGTGTTCTTTTTCCCGGCGTTCGCGCGCCGCTCCGGCGAGGCGCTCGTCCGCTCGCCGTTTCTGACACTCGCGATCGGAGCCCTGGTGCTCATCGGCTTGCCGATCCTTGCGGTGGTGTTCTTCGTCCTCGGCGCGATCGTCGGCGGCTGGTGGCTCGGTCTCGTCGCGCTCGCCTTCTATTTCGCCGCGATCGCTGTGAGCGTCCCGGTCGCGGCGCTTGGCCTGGGTGCGTCGATCATGCGCATCACGGGCAGGCCGTCCCATGTCGTGATCGCGCTTTTCGTGGGGCTGATCGTCTTGCTTCTCATCGGGCTCGTTCCGATCCTCGGAGGGCTCGTCATCTTCATCGCCTGCCTCCTCGGTCTCGGCGCGACCACGATGGCCGTCGCCGGCGGCCGGCAACCCGAGCCCGCTACGGCATAACCTCGGGAACCTCGCGTCGGCCGGGGTTGTATCGATGGCAATGAAGGTGCGGACCAGGCGCGTCCTCGTGCTGGCGTTCGCTTTCCTGCTCGCTGCATGCAGCGAGCAGGCCGCGGCGCCGCGACCGAGCGTCTCCCCGGAAATCCGCCCGAGCCCGACCGCGACGCCGCGGCCGACCAATGCCGCGAACGACGTCATCTACCTGCGTTCCGTTGCCTCAGGCGGCATTACCAACATCCTGGCGATCGACGCCCGGACCGGAGAGACCATGCGGACGCTCCCGGACGGCTCGCTCTCGTTCGACCGATCGACGCTCTACGCGCCCGAGCAGATCAACGGCGCCACGCAGACCCTCGTGCGGGTGCTCGACCTGGCGACCTCGCGCGAGCTTCGCTCGTTCACGCTCGATGGCATCTACCGCGCGATCTGGACCGACAGCGGTCAGACCGCGATCTCTCGTGACGGCCGTCACCTGGCGCTTGCGAACTACCCGGTCAAGATCGAGGGGGACTGGCAGACGCGATTCGCGGTGCTCGATACGTCCTCCGGCGTGACGGAGGCCGCGCTCGAGCTCAAGGGACAGTCCACGTACGGGTTCGCCGCGTTCTCGCCGGATGGGCGATCGCTCTTCCTGAATCAGTTCGGCGAGGGAGCCACGAAGCTGCGCGTGTACGACATTCCGTCGGCGACGCTCTTGCCCGCACTCACCAGCGGAGTTCTCAGTCAGAACGGCTTCCGGACGCCGGGGATCTTCTCGCCCGACGGTCGCTGGATGTTCAGCTTTGACGCCGGAAGCGCCACGACCAACTGCACGTCGACCGACGGACCCACGTGCATCGCCAATGGGACGCCGCCGTACGTTCTCGCGCTCGACCTCGTATCGCGGCGCGCCACTACCGTCGCGCTGCCGGTTGAGCAGAGATCGGGGGACTTCGAGAAGTACCTGCTCTGGTCGATCGCCATAGCGCCGGATGGCGCCACGGCGTACGCGATCAATCCCGCGCTCGGCGTGGTTGACGAGATCGACGCGCGGCAGATGACGCTTCGACGGAGTGTGAAGATTGCGATCGGTCGGCCGGACGATGGCGCCCTCGCGGCGCTCGGCCGGATCTTCTTTTCCGTCGCGGAAGCGAAACGCTACATCACCGGTGGCGCGCTCCTCTCTCCCGACGGGTCGCGCATCTACGCCGCCGCATACAACGGAGTCGAGGTGATCGACGCAGCGACATTGGGGTCGACCCTTTGGCAGAAAGACAACCGCGAGTTCGACGCGCTCGCCTTGACCGCGGATGGCGAGCGGCTGTACGCGGTCAGCAACGCGAACGGCGTGATCTCCATCATCTCGACGCGCGACGGCACGCCGCTCGGCGAGCTCAAGATCCCCGCGTTCGGCCAGACGATCGTTCGCATCGACAGCCCGCGGTAGCCCGGCCTCGCTAGCATGCCGTGGTGCCCCCCACGGCGTTGATTCCGATGCCCGCCACGCTCTCCTCGCGATCGGGTGTGTTCGTTCTCACAGCGGCCACGCAGCTAACCGCCCCGGATGAGCTCCGACCGCAGGCCGAGCTCCTCCGCGGCCAGCTCCGCCCCGCCACCGGACTGCCTCTAGCGATCGCCGCATCGGCGCGCGGTGCGTGCATCTCACTCGCGCTCGACGAGTCTCTCGCGCGACTCGGCGACGAGGGCTATCGCCTTGAGGTGACACCCGAGGAAGTGAGCATCCAGGCGTCGCGCGCCTCGGGCATCATCCACGCCAGCCAGACGCTCCGACAGCTCCTGCCGACGGCGATCTTCCGGCGCGCACCTGTGAGCGGCATCGCCTGGGCCATTCCGAGCGTCGAGATCGAAGATCGTCCCCGCTTTGCCTGGCGCGGCAGTCACCTCGACGTCGCTCGCCACTTCATGCCGAAGGAGTTCGTCCTCAAAAACCTTGACCTCCTCGCGCTGCACAAGCTCAACGTCTTCCATTGGCACCTCACCGATGACCAGGGTTGGCGTATCGAGATCAAGAAGTACCCGAGGCTCACCGAGGTGGGCGCCTGGCGCAAGGACTCGATGACGGCGCCGCGCACCAAGGACCCCACACTGCGCAAGTTCGCGGGCAAGCCCCACGGCGGCTTCTACACGCAGGACGACGTGCGCGAGGTGGTCCGCTACGCCGCGGAACGCGGGATCACGGTCCTTCCCGAGATCGAGATGCCGGGGCACGCGATGGCCGCGATCGCCGCGTATCCCGAGCTCGGCAACACCGGAAAGCCGATCGAGGTGCTGACCTACTGGGGCATCACCGATCACGTCCTGGGCGTCGGTGACAACGTGCTGCGCTTCTTCGAGGACGTCTTCGACGAGGTGCTCGAGCTCTTTCCGTCGAAGTTCATCCACGTCGGCGGCGACGAATGCCCGAAGGTCGAATGGCGGCAGACTCCCGCGGCGCAGGCGCGCATCAAGTCCGAAGGGCTCAAGGACGAGGACGAGCTCCAGAGCTGGTTCATCCGACATTTCGACTCATGGCTCGCGAGGCGCGGTCGCCGCCTCATCGGATGGGACGAGATCCTCGAAGGCGGCCTCGCCCCGGGCGCCACGGTGATGAGCTGGCGCGGCGAGCAAGGCGGGATCGCCGCGGCCAAAGCCGGGCACGACGTGGTCATGGCGCCGCAGAAGCCGACATACCTGGATCACTCCCAGACCGAGCTCCCGACGGAGCCGGCGGGGATAGGCGGGCACAACTCGCTCGAGGACGTATACGCGTACGAGCCCGTGCCGAGGGAATTGAACGGCGAAGATGCGAGACATGTGCTCGGTGCGCAGGGACAGCTCTGGACCGAGTACATGCCCGATCCCAAGCGCGTCGAGTACATGGCCTGGCCGAGGCTCACGGCACTCGCGGAAGTGCTGTGGTCGCCGCCCGAGCTCCGTGATTTCGCGAGCTTCAAATCACGTCTCGAGATGCATCTCGAACGCCTTGCGATCCTCGACGTGAACTATCGCGGGCGGTTCCGCCCGCCGGACTAGCGTCTGACAGCCTGGCGATAGACTCCGCTGGCACGGGGGGAGGTCCGCCATGTTTGGTCTCGCACGTATGTACTTCCGTATTTCCGCGCTCGTTCTGGTGACGACGCTCGTTCTGTCCGCGTGCACCGGCGCGAGCCAGCCCGCAAGCTCGAGCGCGCCGTCGGCGCAGAGCGGACCGGTCGCGGGTGGGACGGTGACCATCCCGATCGGCGCCGACCCAACGCTGAACCCGTGGAGCCCGAATGCGTTCGTCGAGTCGCTCTTCATCAACCGCGCGATCTTCGAGGGCATCACCAAGCCTGGGAAGGACCTCGCTCCGGCACCCGACCTCGCGGAGAGCTGGACGATCGCGCCCGACGGCCTCAGCTGGACGTTCAAGCTGCGTAGCGGCGTCAAGTGGAGCGACGGGCAGCCGTTCTCGGCCGACGACGTCGCCTTCACGTTCAACGACATCGTTCTCAAGCCGGACCTCGGCGCGCAGAACCGAGCGAGCTACGCCGCGGTGAAGACCGTGACCGTCGTCGACGCGAACACGGTCCGCTTCGATCTCTCGCGCAAGTTCGCCGCGCTCGCGTCATTCCTCGCGTACAACGCCGGCATCCTGCCGAAGCACGTGCTGTCGGCCGACCCGCTCAAGACGACGTCGTTCAACAAGGGCGTCCCCGTGAGCACGGGCCCGTTCAAGGTGGAGAAGTACACCTCGGGGCAGAGCGTGTCGCTCGTCCGCAACGAGAACTATTTCGGCGCCAAGGCGTATCTCGATAAGGTCGTGTTCACAGTCGTGCCCGACCCGAACACCCAGATCGCTCAGGCGCTCTCGGGCGATATCCAAATCATGATCCTCGACAACAAGGCGGCCGTTGACCGCGTGAAGACCGCGAGCGGCCTCGTCGTCGCCTCGCGTCCGCTCGTGCAGTACTACTGGCTCGCGTTGAACCAGACCGATGCGCGCTTCACCGACGTGCGCGTGCGGCAGGCGTTCGTCTCCGCGATCGATCGTCAGGCGATCATCAAGTCCGTCGAGCTTGGCTACGGCTCGATCGCGAACTCGCCGATCACTCCGGCGCTCGCCGCGTACTACGACCCATCGCTCGCGTCGAAGTATCCGTACGACATGCAGAAAGCGAAGGACCTGCTCGCGCAGGCGGGGTGGAAGCCCGGCGCTGACGGGGTGCTTCAAAAGGACGGCAAGCCGTTCCAGTTCACGATGGACGTCGGCCAGCGTGGTGTCCTCGAGCCCGTGAACGCGCTTATCCAGCAGGACCTCAAGAAGGTCGGAGTGATCGTCGATCTGAACACCATGGAGTGGAACGCCTACATCCAGAAGGATGTGGTCCGCCGCGAGTACACGGCGACGGTCAACTGGTGGACCTACCCAAGCGATCCGGACGTCTTCCCGTACTACCACTCAAGCGCGGCCGGCAAGGGCTTCAACATCCCTGGCTACCAGGATCCCAAGCTCGACGACCTGCTCGTTCAGGGGCAGAGCGCGAGCGACCTCGAGTCACGGAAGGCCGTCTACAAGCAGCTGCAGGCGTACACGTCCGAGACGCTGCCGTATCTCTTCCTCTGGTACCCGCAGGAGATCGACGTGCTGAGCTCGTCGCTCAAGGGCGTGCCGGAGCTCGGACTGCGCGACGCGATGCACTACCTCGGCGAATGGTGGTTGGCTAAGAAGTAATTCGCTTTCTCTTCCAGCGACTCGCGTTGGGGGCGCTCGTGGTGCTATTCGCGAGCGCCCTCACCTTTTTCTTCATTAACCTCGCGCCGGGCGGCCCCGCGTCGATCATGCGATTCGACGTGACCGCGGAGCAGCGCGAGGCGCTCATCAAGGCGATGGGCCTCGACCGGCCCGTGCCGGAGCGCTACGTCGAGTGGCTGACGGCCGCGCTCCACGGCGATCTCGGGAGCTCGCTGCTCACGAACGAGCCCGTCGCGACGCGGATCGGCGACCGCCTGCCGAACACGCTCACGCTCGCGGGGTCGGCGCTGCTCATCGCCATCGTCGCGGGGATCCCCATGGGCGTCGTTCAGGCGCTGCGGCGCGGCAGGCTCGTGGACCATCTCCTGAGCCTGTTCAGCGCGATCGGGCTCGCGGTACCGGTGTTCTGGCTGGGCATCGTCCTCATCCTGGTCTTCGCGGTGTCGCTGCACGTGCTGCCGTCGGCGGGAGTGACCTCCGTCGCATCGGACACGTTCGGCGATCGTCTCGCGCACCTCGTTCTGCCGGCGCTCGCTCTCGCGACCACGATCCTGCCGACCGTCGTTCGGTTCACGCGTTCGTCCACGATCGAGGCGCTCCACGAGGACTACATCCGCACCGCGTCGTCGAAGGGCCTCGCGCCGTGGACGGTGGTCACGCGGCACGCGCTCCGGAACGCGCTCATCCCCGTCGTGAGCGCGGTCGGCGCGCTCGTGCCTCGGCTTCTCGGCGGGACGGTCGTGACCGAGGCGGTCTTCGGTTGGCCGGGGATGGGACGGCTCGCGCTCGAGGCGGCGCAGGGCCGTGACTATCCGCTCGTTACCGGCCTGACCGTCGTGGTCGCCGCGATCGCCGTGG
>WNGI01000208.1_pt1 | contig 39991 bp, 35 predicted proteins | sample 5400621 | NCBI WGS metagenome assembly WNGI01 (sample SAMN13153374, study PRJNA577476) | soil metagenome | isolation source: 20 cm soil or saprolite under Garry oak tree replicate 1 | place: USA:California | collected 2016-06-15
GACGCTCATGCGCGCGATCGCGGGGGCGCACCCGCCGCATGCGGGTCGGGTGAAGCTGGATGGCACTGACATCACGAGCCTGCCCGCGCACACAAGGGTTCGAAGGGGCATCGCGCTGGTGCCCGAAGGCAGGCGCCTGTTCGCGGGTCTCACTGTGGAAGAGAACCTCCGCGTTGCAGCCGCGTCCAGAACCGGCGGGCGCTGGAACGTGCAAGCGGTGCTCGAGGTCTTTCCTTTCCTGAAGCCACGGCTGCACATGCCGGCCGCGACCCTGTCGGGCGGTGAGCAGCAGGCCGTCGCGATCGGGCGTGGGCTGATGACCAATCCGCGACTTCTCCTGCTTGACGAGGCGTCGCTCGGGCTCGCGCCGGTGGCGGTCGACGCGGTGTACCGCTCGCTAGCTGACGTGATCCGCGAGGGCATGACGGTCCTGCTCGTGGAGCAGGACCTCGGGCGGGCGCTCAAGGTCGCCGACCGCGTTGTGTGCATGCTCGAGGGGCGGGTTGTGCTGGAGGGCGAGGCGCGGTCGCTGGACCGCGATCGCATCGTCAACGCGTACTTCGGGCTGCGGCGCGCGGCGGCCGGAGGCACCGGCGCATGAGTGTCGCCAACGCGATCCTGCAAGGCATCTTCCTCGGCGCCTTCTACGCGGTGCTTGCCTGCGGGCTGTCGCTGATGTTCGGGGTCATGCGCATCATCAACCTCGCGCACGGCGACGTCGCGGTCCTCGGCGCGTACCTCGTATTGGTCATAGTGCAGGGCACAGGGCTGTCGCCCCTGCTCGCGTTTGTGATCGCGCTGCCGGCGATGATCGCACTCGGCTACGTGCTGCAGCTGACCATCCTGCAGCGCGCCCTGAAGGCGGGCATCCTCACGCCGCTACTGGCCACGTTCGGCCTGTCGATCGTGATCCAGAACCTTCTCTTGCTGAAGTTCTCGCCTGACGTCCACTCCCTCGGCGCGAGCGCAGGCGCGCTGACCACCGAGAGCTGGAACCTGTTCGGCAGCATCAGCATCTCGGCCCTCGGCCTGGTGGTGCTGGCGGTTGCAGCCGTGGTCTTCACCGTGCTCCACCTGTTCCTGTCGAGGACGCGGCCGGGCTGGCGCATGAGGGCCACGGCGGAGGATCCTGACGCCGCCGAGCTCATCGGCATCGACAGCCGGCATGTGTACGCGAGGGCCACAGCCATCGCGGTCGCAATCGCAGGGCTGGGCGGCCTGTTCCTCGCGATCCGGTCGGTGTTCGATCCCGTCAGCGGGCCGACCCAACTGATCTTCGCGTTCGAGGCTGTGGTCATCGGAGGGATGGGCTCGCTGTGGGGCACGCTCCTGGGCGGCCTCGCACTCGGCGTGGCGCAGACACTCGGCGCGCAGCTGAATCCCGAGTATGCGGCGCTGTCGGGACACCTGCTGTTCCTGGCTGTCCTGATCCTCAGGTTCGGCGGCGTCCGTCTGGTTCGATTCGGTGCTCGGGCATGATGGTCCGGCGCTGGACGCGCACCTCGAAGCTGTTCACCGGCGGCACCGGCGTGGTCGCGCTCCTGCTGGCAAGCGTGCCGCTGGTCTTCAGCCCCGACATCGTTCAGAAGACGACCACGCTCCTGATCCTCGTCTTGCTGGCCGCGATGTGGAACGCATTGGCCGGCTACGGCGGGCTTCTGTCAGTAGGCCAGCAGGCGTTCATCGGTCTCGGCGCTTACGGCACAGTGTTCTTTGCGGGCTTCGGCATGCCGCCATACATCGCGATGGTCGTCGCGCTGGTGGTCGCCGGCTCCCTGTCGATCCCTATCTCGCTGTTCGCGCTGCGTCTTCGCGCGGCGCAGTTCGCCATCGGAATGTGGGTCATCGCCGAGGTGGCTTCGATCGCGGTTCGCCTCGACCAGGACCTCGGTGCGGGCACAGGCATCTCGCTCAGCCAGCTCTACCAGTACGACCCCAACTACCGGCAGGCGTACACGTTCTGGCTTGCCCTTGCCTTCACTGCCGTGTTTCTCGCCGCACTCTTCTTCCTGCTCCGCTCGCCACTTGGCGCGTCGCTTCAGGCGATTCGCGACGACGAGGACGCGGCTCGCTCGCTGGGTGTGCGTGTGACCGCGCGCAAGCGACTGCTGTTCGTGCTCGCCGGATTCGGCTGCGCCGCCGCCGGCGTCCTGATCGTGGCCAACACGCTTTTCATCGAACCCAGCTCGGTGTTCAGCGTGCAGTGGTCCGCGTACATGATCTTCATGGTCCTGGTCGGCGGCCTAGGCACGTTCGAAGGCCCCATCCTCGGCGCCATCCTGCTGTTCGCAATCCAGACCACCTTCACGCAGGGAGGACCCTGGTACCTGGTCGGCCTTGGCGCGACGGCCGCGCTGTTCGCGCTGCTGCTGCCGAGAGGCCTGTGGGGCACCATCGAAGAGCGCCTCGGCCTGCGACTGCTGCCCGTCGGCTATCAGGTGGTCGAAAAGAAGTGACGAAGCGGAAGGAGAAGGCCGACTCGGGGCTGCCACCGGAGGATCTCATGCTTCATCCCGGGCACCTGCTCAGGCGTGCGCTTCAAGCCATGAACCTGCTCTGGGACGAAGAGGTGTCGCACACCGTGACGTCCCCGCAGTTCGCCACGCTCAACGCACTGCTTTGCGAGCCGCACGGCCTGGACCAGCGGACCCTCGGCAGTCGAGTGTCGCTCGACCGGTCGACGATGGCCGATGTCGTGTCCCGGCTCAGCGCCAAGGGACTGATCAGCACCGAAAGAGACGCGCGCGACGGGCGTCGCAAGGCCATCACGCTCACGGCCAAGGGCGCGGCCGTGATGCAGAACCTCATCCCGCGCACCCACGTGATGACCGGCCGCCTCGTTCGCGCGCTCGATCAGCGCGAGCGGGCTGAGCTGCTCCGGCTCTTGAAGATCATCGTCGGCACGAACGAACGCGCCTAGGGCAGAGCTCCCGGCTTCGCGTTCACCTCGTACCAGCGCAGGACTCCAGCGAGGATCGCCAGCGAGTAGGGGAAGGTGAACAGGATTCCGACATAGCAGAGGTACGAGCCCAGCCCGGAGATGAAGTAGCTCACCAGCGCGAGCGCAGCCGCGGCGACGGATTCCTGCGGGCTGCTGCGGATCGCGTGGACGAATCCGGCCACGTTGAATGCGCCGCCGAGTCCCGTGCGGTCCGTGAACACGATGAGCGGCGGAATGAGGACATAGATCGCGACGATGATCAACCCGAACGCGGCGGTGAGCCCGAACATCAGCGGAAAGAAGAACAACGGGAACGCATCGGAGCTGCCGCCGTTGCTCGACCTGGGCGCCAGCGAGAGCATCGCGAAGATGGCCACGCCCATCGAACCGTAGATGAGCACCGCGACGGCCAGACCCCATATGAGGCTGGCGGCGAACAGGTTGATCCCGCGGGTCGCGTACCGGAAGCCGGCCGGCGGCAGGACCTGCCAGCCGTGCCGCAAGTTGTCGAGTGCCGCCAGCATCCAGCCGAGCAGCTGCAGCCAGCCGACGATGGGGATGATCCCGATAAGCCCCATCAGGACGATCTTGTTGAACCATTCGGGGTCCCGGAACGGCCACGCGAACGAGTCGCCCAGGCTGGTTTCGGGGGAGGGTATGCCGGCCCTGGCTTGCGTGCTCATGACTGAAGCCTAATAGCGACGAAAACGACCTGGAGGCGATCAGACTTAGCGCTTCAGCCGTTGCTAAGACTGCACATGTACTTTGGAATTCACGCAGAGATTCGCCTCCAAGCGAGGCAATGGGCGGGGGACTAAGGAGTGAGCACCGACTTGACCCTTCGATTTTCGAATGTGACTGCGGCCCCTACCTCGACCAACGGCACCCACGCGCCGGCGGCGGCAATCGCCCTCTCGAGCCGCGAGGTCAACGTCCTGAACCAGGTGGCGCGCGGGCTCTCGAACAAGCAGATCGCCCTGAAGCTCGGCATCAGCGACAAGACGGTTCGCAACCACCTGAGCCGAATCTTCCGGAAGCTCGACGCGGGCAACCGGACCCAGGCTGTGATGAACGCAATGAGGGTCGGGCTGCTCACGGTCTGAGCACCCCTCACCTGCGATCACGGGATCGGGTATAGGGCGATGAGGGCGCCGGCGGCCAGGTAAGGACCGAGCGCGATTTGTCCGCCGAGTGAGCGGTGCCAGGCCGCGATGCCGATGGCTGCAGCGCCTGCTCCGATAAACCCGGTGACCATTGCTTCCGCCGTTCTTTCTGGCCCCAGCATCAGCCCGATGACGGCTGCGAGCTTCACGTCGCCGAGCCCGAGCGCGTCACGACGGGCGAGGAGCGACCCGACCCCACCGAGCAGGAGCAGGGCGCCCGCGGCCACCAACCCCGCCGCCGTGCCCGCCCACCATGGCTGCCTCAGGACGCTGACCGCCAGAGCGAACAAGGCCGCCGGGAGCATCACGCGGTCGAGGATCAGCCCGTGCTCGAGGTCGAAGAAGATCACCTGAACGAGTACCAGCACAAACACTCCCTGCAGCACCATGGTGGTCAGATCAATCCAGGGCCTGGCGGCGAAGGCCGCGAACAGGATCGCCGACAGCACCGGCGGGCCCAGGGTGCCGACAGCTGAGTTGGGGCTATCGAGCTCCTCTGTGGCGGCCAACCTGACCGATCCCCAGCGGACCGCGGCCCCAGCCGCGCCGCCCGCCAGCGCCCAGGCCGCCGCGGCCAGAACCGTGCTACTCGAGGTAGGCCGTCGGGACTGAAGTCCGCCAGTCGAGCTGCTGGCGCCGCTGCGCTACGCTCCTCGACCCAATCCTGCGCTGCGAGCTGCGGCGCTCCTCTTCCCTGGCGGCCGCGACGACCTGCCGCTCCTCCTCCGCCCTGCGCTCGGCGGTGCGGCCGTCGGCGTCAGTCCGACGCGATCCGAGCGCTCTCTTATCTAAGTCCAATTCTGGTCATCCTGCCCTGGGCCGCTTCCCGACCGTGATGAGTCAAATGTCCCTTGTGGCTACGCGCGCCCGGCCCTAGCTTAATCAAGCCTGCGAATGGAGTAGCGGCGGAGGTTTGGTGCGCTTTCTGGCCAGTGTCATCGCCACGAACCTGAGGACCGGAAGGCCGCCCCCGTGTAGGCGCAAACCATGATGCGCCACCTCTTACTTAGGTTGCGGCTCGCAGCGGCAGGCGCCCTGTCGCTGGCGATGGTGGCCGCATCAGCGGCCAGCTTGCCAGTGGTGCTTGCCGCGAGCGGAAGCCTGTACGTGAACAGCGCCGCGGCCAACTGCAGCGACGCAGGCAACGGCTCGTCCACGCAGCCCTACTGCTCGATCGTCAAGGGGGCGCAGGTCGCGACTGCCGGAACCACGGTCTTTGTAACTGGCGGCGCCTACGCAGGGTCCGCAATCAACCCCAGCTCCGGCCTGGCGGGAAGCCCCATCACGTTCGCGGCATCTCCCGGCGTGACCGTCAGCGGCGGCACCAGTGCATTTGCGATCTCGGGCCGGAGCTACATCGTGATCGATGGCTTCACCATCACATCGACCTCTGATTACGCAATCAGCGTGTCGTCCTCTAGCAACATCACGATCTCCAACAACTCGATTAGTGGTGTCGGTCACCGGATCAACGGACAGACCGCAGGTGGAGTTCGCCTGACTGGGACCACTTCCTCTTTGATCACGCACAACCGGAGCGACAACAACGCCGATCACGGCTTCATGATCTCCAGCGGGAGCACCAACAACATGGTGTCGTTCAACGAAGCGTCGCTCAACGCCGAGGGCTGGCAGCGCAACGCCAACGGAATCGACGTCATCGACACCGGGAGCACCGGCAACACGTTGCTCGGCAACGTCGTCCACGACAACGAGGACTCGGGGCTGCAGTTCTACCCGGGCGCCAACAACGGACTGGCGATCAACAACATCAGCTACAACAACGGCGACCACGGCATCGACGACCTCAACGTCACGGGCGGCCGTCTGATCGGCAACACGATCTACCACAACTGCACCTCCGGCATCAATGTCGAAGGTACCTCGGGCAGCTACACGATCATGAACAACATCTCGGTCGACAATGCCGTTTACCCCGCGTACAACGGCATCGCCTGTGGCCGGCGCACTGGAAACATCGGCATATACGACTCCGCGCCCGCCTCCACAACGGTGGACTACAACCTGGTCAACCTGACGACCAGCGGCAACATGTACATCTGGAACAACAATTCATATTCGAGCCCGACGGCTCTGTTCAATGCCACCGGCCAAGAGCAGCACGGCATCCTGGCCGACCCTAAGTGGGTGAGCACGACGACTCCCGACTTCCACCTCCTGGAGGGATCGAAGGCCATCGACTCCGCCAACTCGGGTGCTTCGGGGGAATCGTCCGTCGACGCCAACAACAACCCGCGTGTGGACGACCCATCCACCCCCAATACCGGTGTTGGCCCGCGCGCCTACGACGACCGCGGCGCCTACGAGTTGCAGACGGGCGGCATCGCGGACACGCAGGCTCCATCCGTTCCGTCCGGCCTCACGGCAACCGCCGTCACAGCCATCACGGTCGCGCTCTCATGGAACGCCTCGACTGACAACGTAGGCGTCGCCGGCTACACGGTCTACCGCGCCGGCGCGTCGGTGGGAACGTCTTCGACAACCACCTTCACCGACAGCGGTTTGGCCGGTTCTACGACCTACACCTATACGGTCGATGCGTTCGACGCCGCCGGTAACCACTCGGCGCAGTCGGCCGCAATCACGGTCACGACCGCGGTCCAGCCGGTCACGTTCGTTCAGGGCGCAAGCAAATCGACCGGCAGCCGCCATACCAGCATCACTTTCAACCTGGCGAAGCCCGTGGCCGCGGGCGATCTGTTGACCGGGCTGTTCGCCGAGCTCGACGCCGCGGGCCAGGTCACCGTCTCGGACAACGTGAACGGGGCGTGGACGCGCGCGGCCGGCATGACCTACACGACCGGCAAGGGAGATATCGCGGTGTTCTACGAGGCCAGCTCCAAGGCTGCGCCTTCGGGGCTCACCATCACGATCGCCGCCACCGCCTCGACCTCGCTGTACGGCACGGCCGCCGAATACGCCGGGATATCGGCGACCGCGCCTTTGGATCAGGTCACGCTCCGATCCGGTACCGGGCTCAACGTCTACTCAGGGCCCACGGCTGCAGTCGCTGCGGGCGAGCTCGTCTTCGGATCACTGACGTCCAGCAGCGGCCTTGGTCCGATCACTGCCGGCAGCAGCCAGGGACGGACGTTCACGATGCGATCCACGTCGAGCAACATCGCCGAAGCCGACATCCTGTCCGGTAGCGCAGGTGCGCAGGACGCACGCTTCACCATCACCAAGTCGCTCACGTGGTACGCGGCAGCGGCGGTGTTCAAGCCGACGTCCTCAACTGCCGATACAACCCCTCCGTCCGTTCCGGCGGGGCTGACGGCAACCAACGGTTCGGGTTCGGTCGGATTGAGCTGGAGCGCCTCCACCGACAATGTCGGCGTCACCGGCTACACCATCTACCGCAACGGCGCCTCGCTCGCCACGGTCGGTGGAGCGGTCCTTGGCTACACAGACGCGACCGTCAGCTCGGCGACTGCGTACACGTACAGCCTCGATGCCTTCGATGCTGCGGGCAATCACTCGCCTCAGTCGTCCCCGGTCTCGATCACGACTCTGGACTGGGTTCCGCCTTCGACCCCGAGCGGGCTGACGGGCACCGCCGGAACGACCACGGTCGGGTTGAGCTGGAACGCCGCCACCGACAATGTCGGCGTCAGCGGTTACACGGTGTACCGCAACGGATCGGTTCTTGGGACCGTGGGCGGATCGGTCCTCTCCTACGCAGACAACACGGTGAGTCCGTCGACCACGTACACATACACGGTCGATGCATTTGACGCTGCCGGCAATCACTCTGGGCTGTCGCAGGCCGTCACGGTCACGACGCTGGGCCAGGCCGACACGACTCCGCCCACCGTGCCGGCCGGGCTGGCCGCCACCGCCGGTCCGGCCGGCGAGGTCGACCTCTCATGGACCGCCTCGACCGACGACGTAGGCGTGGCCGGCTACACGGTCTATCGCGACGGCTCCTCGATCGGCACCGTCGGCGGCTCCGCAACTAGTTTTGCGGACAAGGCCGTGTCGAGCGCAACCACCTACGCGTACACCGTCGACGCGTATGACGCGGCCGGCAACCACTCCGGCCAGTCGACCGCGGCATCGATCACGACGCCAGACTGGGCGCCGCCTACGGCGCCCACCGGGCTCTCGGCCTCAGCGGTGAGCTCGAGCGAGATCGATCAGGCATGGCAGGCGGCCACTGACAACGTCGGAGTCGCCGGCTACACCGTGTACCGCAATGGTTCGGCGGTGGCCACACTCGGGCCAGACGTGCTTGCCTACGCGGACACCGGGCTCGGCCATGGAGTCACCTACTCCTACACCGTGTCCGCCTTTGATGCCGCGGGCAACACATCGCCGCAGTCGAGCCCGGCCTCCGCGACCACGCCGGACGACATCGCCCCGACTACACCCGGAGGGTTGAGCGCGACCGCGACCTCCTCGACTTCGGTGAGCGTCAGCTGGACGGCCTCCTCAGACGACGTGGCGGTCACCGGCTACGACGTTTACCGCGACGGCGCGCTGCTCGCCACGGTCGGAGCGAGCACGCTCGTATACGTGGATACCGTCGCCGTGGGCAGCACACACAGTTACACGGTCGACGCGTTCGACGCGGCCGGTAACCATTCGGCCACGCCCGCGACGGTGACAGTGACAACTCCGACCTCGGACACCACCCCGCCCACGACCCCGACCGGCCTGACGGCAACGGCTCCCAACTGGGCCCAGGTGAATCTGAGCTGGGCGGCCGCAACCGACAACGTCGGGGTCGCGGGTTACACCGTATATCGCAATGGGGCGGCCATCGCCACCGTTGGCGGCGGCATCCTCTCGTACGCCGACAGCGCCGTGACTCCGGCGACAAACTACAGCTACTCGGTCGATGCATTCGACGCGGCAGGCAACCACTCGAGTGCGTCGGCGGCGGTGCCGGTGCACGTTCCGGCCCAGATCAAGTTTGTGCAGGGCAAGGCGGTCACGACCGGCTCCCGCGTTGCGAGTCTCACAATTTCGTTCGGCGCGGTTGGACAGGGCGACCTCCTCGTGGGCTGGTTCGGCGAATACGACTCCGCGGGCCAGGTGACCGTGTCGGACAGCGTCAACGGGGCGTGGACGCGTTCGCCCGCGTCGACAACCTGGAACGGTTCGACCGGCGACATCGCCCTGTACTACGTGGCGAATTCCGCCGCGGCTGCGAGCCTGACAATCACGGTCTCAGCCGCCAACGCCACCTACATCCAGGGGAGCCCGGCCGAGTACTCCGGCGTCGCGGCGACGAACCCGCTGGATCAGGTCGTGCTCGCCAAGGGCAGCGGCACCGCAGCCGACTCTGGGCTCACCGCCGCGACCGGTGCCGGTGAGCTCGTGTACGGCGGGATGCTGGCCACCAACGGCGGCGGCACGCTCGTCGCCGGCGCAAGCGCTGGAGTGCCGTTCATCAAGCGAGCTCAGTCGAGTTCGGGCAGCCAGGGGCTGGAGGACGTCACGTCCAGCGTCGCCGGTCAGCAGCGCGCCGGGTTCACCTTCACGAACTCGGTGTCCTGGTTCATGGTCTGCGCGGTCTTCAGACCAGCCTGACAGGCGCGCGCGTCAGAAACCGACGAGGTGCGGCTGCTCGCGACCTCCGTTCTGCTCAGCGTGCGCGAGCGTGCGCCTGGTCAGCAGCGGGTTGCACCTGGCGTTCAGACACTCCCCGGTCTTGAGGTCGAACTCCAGGTTGTGCCCGAGGCACCGAATCACGTTGCCCTCGAGAACCAATCCGCCGATGGCGAGGTCTTCGCCGGCGTGGGGGCAGTAGCGCGAGATCTCGTACGCACCGTCCGCGCCCTGCACCGTGAGCCGCTCGTCGGAGGCGCGGCTCACCTCGTAGCGCTCGATCGCATCGAGTGCTTGCGGCTCGGCGTGTTTCAGGAGCCCGACCAGGTAGTCGTTGTAGATGTCTGGGTTGCGCCACGCTCGGAAGCGCAGCGAGAGGAACAGGTCCTCCCAGGCGATGTCGCCCTTGATCACCGGGGCGAGCCACTTCGAATCAACCGTGAAGCGGTACTGATAGTCGCTCGCCCCGCCGCCGAGGTCGACGCTCACGCCTTCGGGTCGGAAGTCGACGTCCCAGCGGCCCTCCACAGCTCCAGTCACATCGAACCGCACAGTCATGTCGATCCGCTCGCGAAAGTACGGGCTCAACTCGCCCAATCGGTTGAAATGCTCCACGAATTGATCGGCCAGCTCAGGTCCTGGTTCACGGTGAGAGGCGTACGTCTCGGCTATCTGTGGCTCCCTGGCCGACGCATATGCATCCAGGTACTCGGTGATGTCGCCGTATGAGAAGTCTCGCCAATGCGGGTCCGGTCGGTGAGTGCGGGTGAGCACGTCGTAGGTGTCGCCCGGCATCCACGTCGCAACCTCGACGCGGGGGGCTTTGCGCGCCAGGTACTGGGCTGCCTGCGACTGGTCTGGAAAGATGCCGTTGGGCGCGGTCAGCCACCGGTTGTGCTCGCGGAGCATCGGGTCGAGAAAGCACATCGGTCCCGCAAAGGGCACTGCGAGCTTCGGCGAGGCCAGCTTGATCAGGCGGCCCACCGCCTCAAACTTCCCGGACCGCTTTTCGGCGCTGATGCGCTCCTTTTCGGATTCGGGGTACTCGTAGCAGATCGGATGCCATGAGGCACCTGACATCTGCACCGCCACGACGTCTAGCTCGCCACCGCACTCCATCGCGGCGCGACGCATCTGGCCAACCGTCATCCTTGCGTCGTTGCAGTGGAGGAAGGAGGCGCCGCCCGCGTGTACAAGAACCGCTGAGTCGTGGCACATGGGCGATTGCTCGGGAATGAAACAGACCCAATCGCCACGGTCGTTGAGGTGGAATTTCTGCCAGGCGTCGAGCTCGACGACGTTGCGCGCTCCGATCCTTCGCAGCCGGTTGCGCAGGTTCGGTGACGGGTAACGATGGACGAGAAGTGTGGTGCGGGCGGGCAGCCGGGTAAGGACGTCGGCATCCATATGGTCCAGGTGCTCGTGCGACAGAGTGGCGAAGTCAACATCGAGCACCCTCGCTTGATCAAGGTGCGAGTTGCTCGGGAGTTGATACCAGGAGCCCTGGAAAGCACCGCGGTCGGAGAGCCAACAGTCCATGATCATGCTCAGGTCCACACCATCGACTCGAATGCCGGCATGGCCGAGAAAGGTCAGCTGGATCGAGCTTGCCGTCACCTTTCGCGACCGCGGTTGGGCAAGGGGCAGGCGACGAGATCGTTAGCCACAGGGTGAGTCTGAAGAGCGACCGCCTCAGACCCAATAGGGAATTGCGGCACAGGTCCGGGACCGCAGTTTCAGGGCCATTGTGGGCGCCAGTCCCAGGGCCTGGCCAGGCCCGTGCTCAGATTCGTCCGGCCGAGCTAACCACCATCCGAATACGATCCACTGCTGGATCACCCATGCGTGCCATCGCTGCGCTCGCAGCCGACACCCTCCGCCGCTCGCTGACAGCGTGCGTCGTGCTCGTGGTCGCGTACTCGCTGTCTCCGGCGGCTGTGACGCAGCTTCATGTGAATCCGGTCGCGTCCGGATCGGTGCGCGGGGTCTATCGCTTCTCATCGACGGCCTGGAGCACGATCGCGGGCCTCGGATTCAACTGGGTGACTGACGGCGGCGCCAACACCAACTACTACCCGGGCCAGAAGGCTGCCGGCCTTGTCGGCATGGTATGGCTCCCCGCCTACAGCAACTCGACCTGCACGCAGACGATGTCAGACGCCCAAATCACACAGGTCGTGCAGACCAACGTCTCCGGAGGCAATGCGGGGGCGGTGTACCAGGTCGGTGACGAACCGACGGCGAACGGATGCGCTGCCAGGGCGGCGTACGTGCACATGACCTCGGTGGTCCACGCTGCTGACCACGCCGCCAGGACATGGGTCGCCGACGATCAGTTCAACGACCCTTCCACCTCGAACTGGCCCGCCGGCCTCCCTATGAAAGGCTCGGTCGACATTCTGGCCTTCGACATATATCCGTGTCAGTCGGGACCGTGCCACCTGAACATGATCGATCTCGCGATCCAGCGCATCCATTCGGTCGGGCTCACAAACTGGGAGTTCATCCTCCAGGACTTCGGTCCATGCGAGTCCTGGAGAGCGCCGAATGCAACGGAGGTGTTGCAGCAGTTCCAGCACTGGCAAGGCGCCGGTGCGATTGGCTACTGGTTCTATACGTACGACTCTGATGGTTCCTGCCCCGGCAACGTGGGCGGAAGCAGCGTCTTGAAGCAGATCAACGGGCTGGCGGTCAATCCGGGTTCCGCCCCGCCGGCGCCTTCGGCGCGGCCAGCAAGCCCGCCTGCCGCGCAGACTCCAGGTCCGAAGTCATCGCCTGGTGCAACCTCGTCCTCCAAGCCGCCGGGCAAGCAATCTCCGACGGCGTCGAATGGGAATGCGAGCGCGAGCCCCGGGAGCTCGCCGGCCGATTCGTTGAGACCGATGTTGACCGCCGTCGAGTCGTCGAGCCTACCCCTCGCGGTGATCGGGATCGGCGCTCTTCTGGCAGGGATCGGAGTTGCTCTCAGCTATATGCTGCGGCGCCGTACGAAGTAGCTCTCAGGCGGTGCGCGTCGACTCCGTCGGGGCCGGCGCAACGGCGGAGGCAGACGGGATTTCGAGCGCCAGCTTCTCGGGTAACTGGGTTGCGCGACCTGCGAGTCGCGCAAACAGCTGGAAGTGAAGACGCGCGAATGCGCCGTGGTCGGCCGTGGCGGCGACCTCGGCGATTCCCGCCAGAGCCGCATCGCGCCATCGCGCCGGATCCGCACCAAGCCTCGACAGGCTGCCGGCGATGAATTGGCGGAATAGTTCTGAGAACCATCCGGTCCCGTCGAGCGCGAACTCGATCCCCGAGCCCCAGACGCCGCTTCGCAGCCCGCGGTGTCCCGCCACCTGCCCGCCCGCCGGCGAGTGTCGATCCAGGTAGAGGGCGTACGTGATGGCGAATCTAACGACGTCGCGCAGCGGCTCACCCGAGATCGCGCCCGACTCCCAATCGATCACTCCCGAGATCTGGTCACCCGTCGCAAGCAGGTTGCCGAACCAGAAGTCGCCGTGGACAGCGGTGCGTGGACTCGTCGATTTACGCAACCGTGCATGCGTGGCGCGGAGCTGAGGCAGGGCCCCTTCAATCGCAGGGTCGTCCGCGAATCGGCTGCTCAGGATGTCGGCCACGCCACCATCCATGTCAATCGGTGCCTGCTCGCCGGCCGTGGCGGCGTGGAACCGCGCGAGCCATGAGCCCGCCATGTTGAAGTCGGACTCGACCGCGCTCCGGGTGGCGACGTGCCGCCACCCGTGGTAGCGGGTGCTCATTGGTGAACCAGGCAGGGCGGAAACGACCAGGATCGGACTGCCTTCCGCTCCGACGACCTCGGTTGACCGGGGTATCGTCACCAGCAGCTGCGGAGGCAAGCGCATCTGCAGCGCAGCCAGGAGCCGGCGCTCAGCGACCACACTGCCCTCGGCGACCTCTGTGGTGGGAACCTTGACCGCAAGCGCGGGTTTCGACTGCCCGTGGGGGACCAGCAGCACAGTCAGCTTGGCGTTGGGGTCCTTCGACATCGCGAGGACGATCGCCTCCATGTCATGGACGTCGAGGAGCCGCGAGGCCTCGAGAGCGCCCTCGGCAGCAGGCGACACCGAAAACGCAGTCGTGGGTGAGGAGACACGCCCAACCATGAGCCGAGTTGGCGCCAGGGCGCCAATCAGCGCGGCCGGGAACACGAATCGCGCAGCCTGTTTGGCGGCGGCAAGCAGGGCCGAGATGGTGGGGCCGCCACCAGGCAGCACGGATACCTCAGTGAAGAAGTGGCGCAGCGTGAGCGGCGTGTTCTCGACGTAGCAGGTCGGCGGGGCCAGCCTGGGGATGGCCACGTATTCCCTGACCATGTCGATGCCCGCTTCGCGTGCGAACCGCCGGGTTCGCCAGTGGGACGTGAGGGCTGTACAGCAGACAACCACCTCGGTACCGGGTGAAAGATCGCGGACCTGCCGCTGCAGCTCGTGGCGGGAGGCAGATGAAGACGGCAGATCGATCTGGATTGCACTGGGAGAGGTCAGCAGCTGCCAGGGGCTTCTGTGGGCGTAGCTCGAACGCGGCCCTGAGGGAGCGTGGAGATGCCCACGCTTTTTGACACTGCGCTTGCCGAGCACGCTGCCAGCGACATAGGCCGCCGTTCCCACGATCCAGGTCACGGTGCGCGCAGGCGTCGGCCTCGACAGGTAGTCCATGTCCTCCGCCACTCGCCACGGAACCTGCACCTCGAGATACTGGCTTTCGACGTCGTCACTAGCCGCCATGCCGCCGCCCTGCCGCATACCAAGCTGCGCGGGGCCCGTCAGGCCGGGACGGTGCCTGAAAACCGTCTGCAGCTCTTTCGGGTAGCGCTGCGCAAGCCCGACCGTCTCGGGGCGAGCGCCGACGAGCGTCATTTCGCCGCGCAGCACATTGACGAGCTGTGGCAGCTCGTCGATGCTCGTAGCCCTGAGGATGTGCCCGAGGCGCGTGATCCGCCGGTCGCCTGACGCCGTTACCTCCGGGCCCTCGCTCGGCCGCATGCTCCGGAACTTCAGCATCGTGAAAGCCATGCCACCTTCGCCAACCCTTACCTGGCGGTAGACGCCCGACGCGCCGGTGGAGAGCCGCGCTCCGATCCACGCGGCGAGCATCAGCGGGCTCAGCAGGACCAGTGACGACCCCGAGACGACGATGTCAAGCGAGCGTCTGAACCTCCCAGGCGGGATGGGGTCGCCAACGTCCATGACTCGGTCTGCGGACCTGGGTTGCATCAGCAGGAAACAAAGTCCGAGCAGCGAGGTGGTCGTCAGGTAGGCGGCGGTGGACGCTAGAGCGGCACCCACGAGCTGGTAACGAGGGATGAGCAAGAAGTCCAGCAGCACCGTCACGATCACGCCGCCGAGAGTGGCGAGCGAGTTGAGCCCGGGGCGACCGCGTCCGAAGAGATAGGCGGTCACGACGCCTGACGCTCCCTCGACCGAAAGCCCGATCAACAGCAGTCTCGTCGGCTCGACTGCGCCCACGAAGGCGCCACCGTAGAAAAGCGGGATCACGGGGCTGGCCAGAACGGCCAGAGGCAGAGCTGCCAGCGCGGTGGCCGCGGCGGCGCGAGGCGCCAGCCACGCAGCCCATGACCAGGCGTCAGTGGCGGTCTTGCCGGCGAAGCGTGGATAGAGCACCCATTCAAACGAGATGGGAAGCAGCCGAACCAGCTCCGCGAACTTGGACGCGACTGCGTAGATTCCGAGGATGGCGGGACCGGCGAGCAGATCGACGATCATGAAGTCGAGGCGCAGGTTGACGAGGTACATGATGCTTCCGACCTGGCCGCGCAACCCGAACACATAGACCCGCTTTGCGAGCTCGAATGATGGCCGGCCTACGCCCGCGAAGTAGTGCCGGCCGAGCAGCCTCCTCCATGCGACGGCACCGGTGACGACATCGGCCGCGATCAGCGCGGCCACCACAGCCGCTCCCCCGTTCGCGCCCAGGAGCAGAGCCACCGCGTATCCAGGAATGAACAGCAGCTCTTCGAGGGCGATCGCATAGTTGGTGCCGCGCAGGTCTCCTGTCCCTTGTGAAGCGGCCTTGGCCGTGATGACAAACAGCCGGCTGATGGTTTTCAGGCCGGCCCACGCCACGATCAGGGTGGTGAGATCGCGGAGGAATAGGTCCTTCAACAGCGGCGCAGCCGCCAGCCAGATGAGCAGCGATGCGACCGACGACGCGGCGCCGATGGCGAGCAGCGTCGTCTTCACACGCGGGTCGTCCTTGGTCGGCCCCGCGAGAAACCACGGCGTGGCGGCGGCGAGGCCACCGGACACCATCACTGCCAGCAGCCACGGCATGACCCGGAGCAGCGCGTAGTCCCCGACCGCCGAGGGCCCGCCAATCCTGGCCACCATCAGCGTGGCCAGCGATAGCGAGATCAGAGCCACGGTCAGGGCGGCCACATTGCCCGTGAGGGCAGTGCGGCGGAGGCTCAGGAGGCGGCGCGCTTCGTGGACCAATCCCGCCCCCATATCTGAACCGCCGCGATCAGCGCGAGCAGCGCCCATGCGTGCCGGAAGTGCAGCACCTGGTAGTAAGCCGCAGCCACTGCGAGCCCTAGAAGAGCACCGATCAGCGCGTCGCGCCTGGGCACAACGGCGGCGAAGTCGGCCTTGAGCTGTCCTCGAGCTGCGGTGCCGGCGCGCCACGCGATCGCCCAGATCAGTACGATCAGCGCGATTCCACCTTCGACCCCGCGTTCGACGACGGCCGCCACATAGTCGTCGTGGGCCTGGTGCGGAAACGGAGCCAGGCTGTCAGTCAGGATCGGCTGCGTCGCGCCAGGCCCGGCGCCGAACGGCCCAGCCTTCTGAAAGAGCACCCAGGCCTCTTTCACGATCGTGAGGCGCTGGCTTGCACTCGCGTCGCTCCGTCCGATCCAGTCGCGAAGTACCGGCACCCCGCTATCGCGAGCCCATACCTGGATGTCAACCGGGTGGATCACCTTGGCTGCCCCGGCCCCGATCACGAGGGCGAGGCACACCGCGGCGATGGTGACCATCAAGCCGAAGCGGCGTCGAGTCGCGGCCAGGATCACGAAGGCTGTGCCGACGGCGAGACTGAGGACGCCGCCGTTGGATCCGGTCAGGACCATGGCGGCAAGGAGCACCGCGGCAATCGCGGCCCGCAGCCACCATCGGCGCGGAACGGCGCTCGACCACAAAACAAAAAGCGACATCGCGAAAAAGCCGGATGCCATATTGGGGTCACCAAACTGGCCATCGGCCCTGACGCCGTTGTTGTCCTCGATTCCGGAAAGGGCTCGAACGCCGATGAATACTCCGATCACGAGGAGGGCGGCCCAGAACGCCGACGCATACACCCAGGCGGCAAGAAGCACCCGAAGTGCATCCGCGGTGCGGGCCAGGTTCACGATCGCCAGGCACCAGACGAACAGGTAGATGTCCTGGATGACAGCGATCAGCGGGGCTTCGGGATAGCCCACTGTCACGAGCGCGCCTCTGAGGTACGGACCGAGGATGCCGGAGACGCATCCGGCGACGACGATCAGGCCCATGGATATGCCGTACGGCGTGCGAATTCGCTCAGCTGAAAGGTAAATCCACAGGGCGACGGCCCCGATCGCCGGGACCATCGCAAGGTCGGTCGGCGAGCTGTTGCCAGGACCGGCCGGATGCAGCCATGCGAGCGTGCCGATGGCAATCGCGGTAAGCACCAGAGCCACGCGGTGCGCGCGGGCGATGTCACGAACGGAAGCGATCGTGCGTGGCCGCATGGGCAGCAGCCCACCGCCGAGGACGATCGAGGTCGTTCCCAACTACGCCCTGCCGACGGCGGCGATGAGCTCGGTGGCCACGACCGCCCCGAGTGCGAGGACGACAACGATCCAGATCACGTTGTCGGTCAGGCGCTGGACCGTCAGCCGCCGGCGCGACCTGCGTAGCATCCGCATGCGCGCTTCAAATGGCAGCGCGTGAAGAGTGCCGGTTACTACCCGACTCATCCTCGCTGCCTCCCTGTTCCGAATCCGCGCATATGGCGTGAAGGGCATCAGTCGGTTCTCGCGAGGGCCATCAGTTGAGGACCGCCATGGGTCGCAGCCGCGCCACCGGCCTGACAATGTCGTTGCTTTCCAGGATCGCGATCCCCTCGTCAACACCGCGGTTGTCGAGGTGGTGGACGACTGTTGGTTCGGTTCGCTTGTAGCTGAACCGCAGGGTCGAGTGGCCTTCCGGATCGGCCTCCGACAGGCCCCGGCGCGCAAAGTCATCGATGATGCTGCCCGTTCCGTGGCACGCAGAGGAAAGCGCTTGATCCGATCCGTCCGAGCCGGCGCAGAGGTAGGAGCACGTCCGGTTCGTCCCCGGCACCAGCACCGGTTGCCCCGTCTTGCTGAAAATCGGGTGGCCGGCCATTCGCGATGCCGCATACGCGCGCACGCTGTTGTGACGATGGACAATCGCTTTCTGCCCGCCGACCATCTCCTCGTAGATCGAGTTATGAGGGGAGTCGACGATCAGCCGGCTGGAGCTGCCGAAGGCATCGAACGCCATCCTGCGCAGGGCCGAGTACGCGCACAAGCGGAAGGCGAAGCCGTAGTTCATCGCCGCCGCATTCGCAATCATCAAGCGCTCGCCCTCGGCGCTATCCCGCGGGATGGGTGGGCAGTCGTTGGAGAAATAGAGCGCGTAGCGATTGCGCAGCTCCTCCAGCGACCGTGCGCCCGCGAGGTGATGCAGCGGCTTCTGCAGCCTCATGATCCGCTTGAGCATCCCGTTCCCGCCCTTGCGTGATCCGTACAAAGCCCCGACTGCGCCCGTGAGCACCCCGCCCCCCGCGTGGAACTGAAGAGTGACCTGGCCCTTCTGGATGCCGAGACGCGCGGCCCGATCAGAGTCGAGGACTTCCTCCACCTCCTGCAGCTCCACGAAGTGGTTGCTCGGCCCGATCGTCCCGAACCGCATGCGGCTCAGGTGGAACAGCAGCCACGGGATCTCTTCGCGCACTCTCTCGCGACCGCCGAACGCGTCGAGGTCGAGCTTGCCGCCCTCTTCGATTCGCAGCAGCTCATCCGGATCGAGGTCCCATCGATCGACGGCGAACTCGGCGCCGTCGACTGCGCACTGCACGGCCTCGTCGAAGGTGAGGTCGCGCCTCTTGGTAGGCGGATACGGGTATGCGCTCTTCACCGAGGCGTAGAAGCGCGCAATCTGATCCTCGCTCGGCCGGCCCGCATCGAAGGCGATGAGCGCCATGCCGCAGTTGACCGAGGCGCTCGTCAGGGTTGGCCGGATGCTGTTGAGCGTCGCCACGGCGATGCTGGACGGCATCTCCATGTTGTGCTTGTGGTAGAAGTCCGGCAGCACGACGGGCGGCGCAGCGAGGTCGGCGTCCTTCAGCTCCCTGCCCAGCACCTCCAGGGTCCGGTCGCTCGCCCGGTGGTCAGAGCTGGCGAAGATGCGCGGGTGGCGATCAACGTGCACGTGGTGATCGCCGCCGTCGTGATCATGGTGGCCGTTGTGGCTGGGGCTCGCGACCAACCCACGACGTGGATCATCGAAATGCGCAGGGCTGCTCGGGTCCGCGGCAATGAACTTCAGGTTCACGCGATCGCCTCCGCTCGCCTCACCATCTCGCTCAGTCGAGTCCCCGGCGTCCGGGCCAGGCGCAGCTCGAAACAGTCGAGCCTCGACGCGAACGCCCGGGCAACCTCCGCCACCGGCGGGTGGGCCGGCCCGACGCCAGTTCCCGCCGCCAGCGTCGCCGCGTAGGCCCAGAACCGGCTGAGCTCGCCGGCCGCGTAGGTGCCCGTGACAAGCCAGCGGATCGCATCCTCCGGCTCGCAAGGAAGCATCGCCGCCGAGTCGCCGCCGCCTCGGCGGACGACCACGACCTGGTCGGGAATCAGGCAGGGGACGCGGCCGGGCAGCGTGACCTCGACGCGCCCGTGAGTGGTGCGAACTCCAGGTTCGCCCTCGACGCGCATCGGCTCGACGAGGCCCCATACGGATCGGCCGTCCGCGGTGCACAGGTTGTCACTCGTGGCGCTACCCCCGTCTGCGAGCTCGCGCTGGAGCAGGGTCGACTTGCCGACACCTCCCGGCCCGGCGAGCAGCGCCACGGAGCCACCGACAGTGCACGCAATCGCGTGCAGGGGCGCCTTGCCGTGGACGGAGGCCCACCACAGCGCCGGATAGTGCACGAGGGCCTCGCGGGTCAGCAGCCGAAACCTCTCCGGCAGCCCGAACCGCGCCGCGCTCCGTGACGCCCTTGGCCGCCATCGCACGGTGAAGTCGGCGCGCGAGCCGGCCTGCTTCAGCCGGATGTCGAATCCGCTGCCACACACGTCGGCGATCACGACCTCGCCAGACCCACTCCACGCGGTACGCGTCAGGGGAGTGAGGCCGTGCACCGGAAACGAGCTGCGGGTCGCCTCGACGTGGATTGACATGGTCGAGGCGCCGTGTCCAGCAAGAGCTGCTCCGTCGTTACCTTCGTTCAGGAGCGAGTCCACCCAGTCGATCTCGCTGTGCGTTGCCAGCGTCTCGCCGCAGCTCTCGATGACACCGCGCGGCGTCATGCAGTCCATGCCATGGGGGCGACGCTGGTGATGCGAGCGGCACTGCCCAGAGCGGACAGGTACGTCTCCGTCAGGTCGCTCCCGAGGACTCGCACATCGAACCGGTCGCCCAGGTTCTCGCGCGCGGCGCTGGACAGGCGCTGTCGAAGGTCGGGGTGGTCGAGAAGGTGCTGGATCGCGGTGCCCAGCTGGTCCGGGCTGGCAGGCGGCACCAGCAGTCCGGTGCGCCCGGGAACCACGACCTCGGGTACAGCGTTGACTGCCGTCGCCACCACTGGTATGCCGCACTCCATCGCCTCGACCACAGAGCAGGGGATGCCCTCGTACAGGCTCGCCATGGCAAAGACGTCCAGCGCCGGCAGGAGGTCGGCGACATCGCGCCGCTCGCCGACCAGATGGAACCGGTCGCCGGCGCCCGTCGCGGCGATCTTGCGAGTCATCTCCGCATGCATCGGTCCGCCCCCGATCCATACGAAATGCGCGTCAGGGGAGAGCTTTCCGAACGCAGCCAGCATGTCGGCCGGAGCCTTCTGGAAGTCGAGGCGGCCGACTGTCCCGACCACTCGTGCCGACGCGGGCAGCTCCAGCTTTCGACGCGCCTCGAAGCGGGTGGCCGTCGTGGCCTGCGGCACATGATCGATCGCGCTGCCGATGGCACGGATGCGCTCCGCCGGCGCGATGCCCAGCCGAATTGCGTCGGCCGCGACGGACGAACCGACGGCCAGGAACCGATCGGTGATGCGCCCCAGGGCTCTTTCGATCGCGATGTACGCCGCTCTCCGGGCGCGTGATTGATAGGGGTGGAACGGGAAGCCGTGGAAGGTGTGGATGATTGCCGGCACGCGCTGCCACCTGGCAGCCACGCGTCCGATGAGCCCGGCCTTGGCGCTGTGGGTGTGGATCACGTCATAGCCCGCGCCGTCTATGTGCGCGGCGAGCTCGCGAATGGCGGACATGTCAGACCGGGGAGCTATGTCCGGTCTCATGCGCCGCAGCCGCACGACCCCAAAGCCGGCCCGGGCCGCGTCATCCAGCAGGTCGCCTTCGTGGCCCGCCAGGATCGTCACCTCGAATCGATCGGGATCAAGCGCGAGCGCACCGCGCAGCGCGACGCCTCCCGCACCGGCGATGAACCGGGTCACAACGACTCCCAGTCGGATACGTCCTTGGGTCCCAGGCATGACTAGAAGTCGTCCGGGTACGGGAAGTTGAAATAGCCGTTGGCGATGGCGGGCTCGGCTGCCGCGTGGTACTCGGGAAGCACGAACGAGAGATAGCGCTTGATCTCGTGGATCGGCCGGTTGGCGCCGGCCGCGAACAGCAGGGCGTCGACACGGTCCGCGAAATCGGCGGGCAGCGGCCGCGGAACGGTCGCCATGATCTTCGGGTGCGCGGTCACGACGCGCTCCTCGGTCTTGCTGAAGAGATCCTCGTCCAGCTTCTCGCCCGGCCTCAGGCCGGTGAAGCGGATCTCCACACGCTCTGGCCGTACGTGCATCTGCGCCGCGTAGGTGTGGACCAGGTCGACGATCCGCACGGGTTCGCCCATGTCGAGCACGAAGGTCTCGCCGGCCTCGGCCATGCTTGCCGCCTCGATGACCAGTCCGACGGCCTCCTCGACGGTCATGAAGAAGCGGGTCACCTCCGGATGGGTCACCGTCACGGCCTCGCCGTTCTCGATCTGCTCGGACAGGACGTGCAGAAACGACCCTCGGCTGCCAAGCACGTTCCCGAATCGCACGGACGCAAATCGCGTCGACGCCCCGGACCGTGACTGGACGACCATCTCTGCGATCCGCTTGGTCGCTCCGAGGATCGACACCGGGTCCGCCGCCTTGTCGGTGGAGATGAGGATGAAGCGCTCGACGCCTGTCTCCAGCGCCGCTCCAACCAGGGTCTTGGTCCCCAGCACGTTCGACTTGACACCCTCTGACGGGTGGCGCTCGAGGAGCGGCAGGTGCTTGTGCGCAGCGGCGTGAAACACGACCTCAGGCCTCACCGATCGGAAGATCTGGTGAATCCTGCCGGCGTCGCGGATGTCCGCGATGATCAGCTCATCGTTGTCGAGCAGCGCCTGCCCTTCGAGCTGCATCTGCAGGCGGTGCAGGTTCGACTCGTCGTGATCCAGCAGGTACAGCGCCGACGGACCGAAACGCTTTATCTGCCGGCACAGCTCGCTGCCGATGGAACCTCCCGCGCCCGTGACGAGGACCCTCTTGCCCGCCACCACCGCCTGCGACGCCGAGCGGACCACGCGCAGCTCGTCACGGCCAAGCAAGCTTGAGATGCGCAGGTTGCGAAGCTCGCTGATCAACGTGTCCCGCTCCAGCGCCGCGGTGAAGGAGGGCAGGTAACGCACAAGGACGCCCACCTCGGCCGCGGCTTCGGCCAGCTTTCGAATGCGCGATGCCGGGAGCGACGGGATCGCGATGATCACGGCGTCGATCGCATGCTTCCGGCACGCTTCCTGCAGTTGCTCGAGCGTGCCGAACACAGGCAGCCCGTACACGATTGGCTTCATCGGCATGTCGTCGACGAACCCGACCGGTAGCAGTCCAAACTCCGGCTCACTGCGCAAGTCGCGGGCGATGATGCGCCCGGCCTGCCCCGCGCCCACGATGAGGCAGCGCATCCGGTAGCGGGTGGTGTGGCCGTTCTCGCCGTTCTTCTGCCCGTTCTGGCCGTTCTTGCCGTTGTGGCCGTCGTGGTGTCCGTTCTGCACTTTGGCTTCGACCCGGCTCACCGCACTCACGCGACTACCTCCGCCTCCCCGATCGCGCTCCCCTTGTGTTCGCGGACAGGTGACGCCGCGCGGATCGCGTCGCATACGCGTTCGACCTCGGCAAATGTCAGCGAGTGGTAGAACGGCAGGGAGAGGATTTCCTCAAACGCCCGATCAGCGACCGGGAACCGCGCGTGGACGTCGAGGAAACGGCCGAAGTACGGCTGCGTGTGGTTGGGGATGAAGTGAACCGAGCAGTGGACGCCCTGCTCGGCCAGCCGGGCCATCAGCGCGTCGCGGCTCATGCCGTAATCCCGCTGCACACGGATGACGTACAGGTGCCACGCGTGACGGCTGTCGCCTTCCGGCCGCGCCGGCAGACGGATGCCGGGAATGCCGGCCAGGCCGGCGTCATATGCGGCCGCCAGCATTTCGCGGCGCCGCTGCCATCCTTCGAGCTCCTTCAGGTGCACGCGCCCGATGGCAGCCTGGATATCGGTCATGTTGGCCTTGATGCCGTCTTCAGCCACGCTGTAGCGCCAGCTGCCCCCAGGCAGGTAGCGCTTCCACGCGTCCGCTGTCATGCCATGGATGCGAAGCCTGCGCGCGCGCTCGGCGATGCTTTCGTCGTTGGTCGTGATCATTCCGCCCTCGCCGATGGGCAGGTTCTTTGTGGCGTAGAAGCTGAAGCACGTAGCGGCAGAGAAAGAGCCGACGCGTCTGCCGCCGATCTCAGTGCCGATGGCGTGCGCAGCGTCCTCGACCACCCGTGAAATCGGGAGGCCCGCGGCGTCCGCAACCTCCTGCAGGGGAGTGCCGTGACCTGCGTAGTGCACCGCCACAAACGCATCAGCGCCGCTGCGTGCGGCCCTGGCGATGGTCCCGGGGCTGGGCATGAGGGTCGCGTCGTCGACATCGACCAGCACGGGGCGATGGCCCGCGTGAACGATGGCGTGGATCGCGCCGCAGAACGTGATAGTGGACGTCAGCACGCGCGAGTTCGGGGGCAGCCGCAGAGCGCGCACCGCTATCTCGATCGCCGCCGTGCATGAAGACACGCCCACGGCATAAGTGGCGCCAACCCATGCCGCCAGCTCGGTCTCGAACGCTGTCACCTCCGGTCCAGTCGTGACCCAGCCCGACTCCATGACTCGGGCCGCCGCATCGCGAGCCGATTCTGTGATCACCGTTCTCGCGAACGGAATGGGCGGCATTTCGCCCTGATCCGCTGCGCTCACTTCGATCCCGCCCGGTACGTGAACCGTTCGACGATGTCCCGATCAGGGCGCAGCGTGATCAGGTCGGTGCGGCGCAAGCGGCCGAGGCCGGCGTTCTGAAGCGCCCGCTTGCTGTACGTGACGATGCCAGCCACCGGCCATCCTGTTAACGAGGTCAGGTAGACCGCGGCCTCCAGGTCGCGCCTGTGCAGAACGTCCGGCGCGACAAGGATGAGCGCGGTCTCGGGCACGACGCCGTTCTTCGAGAAATCGGAGACGTTGAACGTGGTCACGGTGATCGGCGGCTGAGTAGATTTGCGGCGCGCTCGGACAATGGCCTGACCGTTGCCGTTCAGGGGAACTGGCGCGCTTGACGACACTTCCGGCGTGCCGAGCCTCTCGGCCAGCATGCTGACCAGGCCCGTCGCCTCACGCGATCCGTCCACAGCCACCAGCTGGAAGTTCTTTACGCCGGCTCTGTTGCCGGCGATGCGAACGCGCGCGCCCAGGGTCGCATCAACCTCTTCGTCGAGGGGATCGAAGTCGCCCAGCACGGGTGCTTCGAAAGCCTGCTCGATCTGGTGCGCGCCCTTGATCCGGGGCCGAAGCGCTGCCAGCAAGGACGCCAGCATCAACCCGACCACGAGCCCACCAAGGATGCCAAGCGCAACGTCGATGGGGGCGCGCGACGGGTCGGGCTGTGCGGCCGCAACCGCGGGCTCGATGATGCCGGCCTGGGGCCGCATGGCAAGTGACTCGGTGATCGAGTTCACCTCGGACTGCAGGGTCAGGCGCTCCTGGGCCAGGCTCGCTCGCTCCGAGTAAAGGCCGCTGAGAGTGGCTGCCGAGACACTGGGGTCACTCGAGGGTCTGAAGCCCGCGATCGCGGCGTCCACCTTGGCGATCGCGTCGTTGGTCGACTTGATTTCGTCACTGAGGGTTGCCAGGAGCGCGTTGGAGCGATCCCTGGCGACGATCGAACGCGTGTCGATGATGTCCTTGGCCAGCGCGTTGGCGATGACTGCCGCGGCCTCGCGGTCGGGGTCCTTCACCTGGAGGTCGAGGACGCCAGAGGTCCCGAGTGGCTGCAGCTCGATGTTCTGCGTGGCGTAGCGCACGATGTCGCGCCTCACACCTGCGAGCGCAAGAGCGGCCGAGATGTGTGAGGGGCTGGTCGCGATCGATTTGGCCGCGTCGGCGATAGACGTGGATTCCGCTGCAGCCTGCGGATCCGGCGCGTCCAGCACGAAGCGAACATCCGACGTGTAAACGGGCGAGTCGTTGACGTGCAGGGCGCCGCCTGCCATCGCGCCAAGCAAGCTGAGGCCGATGATCAGTGGCCAGTAGGCGAGCGCAACCCTGTGGACGACCTCGCTCACATCCATTCCGAGCGACAAAACGCGAGCGTTCAGCTTTCGACCTCCGGTTGCAGTGACATGGGGAAGGACCTGATTGCGAGCCTAGTGGCACCTCGCTCCGATTCCCATAGGAAGATTGAGTCCGTTTTGGGACAGGGCCCTAGGCATGGGTGGCCTGTATGAGTCATTTGTCACGGCCCCTGTCCTGAGGAGAGTCGCGACTTGCGCCCGGTCTGCCGCGGTGCGGACGAGGGCGCGCGCGAACCGCGACCACGCCGAGGACACCCAGCAATGCCGCGAGGGCCAGCACGATGGCAAGCACCGCCGAGTCCGGCGTCGTGCGGTTCGCGGCCGTGTGCTCGCCGGCGGCCGCGTTGCCGCCGAACACGCGCCCGTTCTGGGCCTTGAGCACGCCGATGTTGTCCGCCCTGCCGTCCAGGGCCGCGCCGGTGCAAGCCGCGTTCGCCGGCTGATAGTTCCAGGAGAAGACGAAGTAACCGGCCATGTTCGAGGTGGCCCACCGATCGAACTGGGCCGCCATCTCTGCCGGTGTCGGCAGGCGGTAGTAGCAGTCCTGGAAGTCCTGGACTATGGCCCAGTAGCGCCGGATGCCCGCCGCCTTGATGGCTGCGATGGCGGCGTCGATGGCGTTGAAGTTGCACATCGACGACGACCGAACGCACGGATAGACGTCGAAACCGATGATGTCGACAGCGCCGCCCCACGGCGCGTAGTCGTGCGACACCCCGTTCTCGGAAGCCTGGATCACCGTGAAGGTCTGGCTCCCAGGATCCAGTGCATGGAGCAGTGCTGTGCGCTGCTTGAACAGCGCCGGGGCCTGCGGGCATTCCGTCACGTGCGGCTCATCGCCAAGGTAGTAGGCGGCGATCACCTGATTACCCGCGATGACCTTCAACAACCCCGTGACGGTGTTGTCGTCCTTCTCAAAGGCGCACCTGGGTGCGTTGATGAAGTTGCCGAGCCACACAACTGCCTTCATGCCTTCGGCGGCGACGTTGCCGAGTAGCTCCGGGTAGGGACCGGTCATCACGGTGTTGAAGCCGGTGGCCGCCATCTCGCGGTAACCCGAGACGCTGGCGTCTTTGCCGTAGACGCCGCGCGTGAAGAGTGCCGGTGATGTGGAAGCCGTCAGCGACGTGTGCGCCGGCCCATATTGCGTGGGGTGCGCAGCCGCTGAGAGAGGCAGTGCAAGGCACGCGCCGATGGCGATGCAGGCACCCAACCCACATCGACGCATGAGGTATCGATCCACAACACCTCGATCGTATGAACGCGGCGGAAATGCCCGCAAGAGACGACCGTCCTGACAGCGGCCGGGACAAACGAGCACCCGATGTCACGGCTCGCACCTCGGCCGGCCGGCGGGACTGCAGCCTAAGACCAGCCGGGACATTCGCGGCTCACGGCCGCCGCCGCCGATTTCCGAGCACCCCCGCCGCCAGTTGAATTGGAACGGTGACACTGGACGAGGCGCTCGAGCGTTTGATTGCGGTCGGCGGATCAGATCTGCTGTTCAGCTGCGGCAGCAAGCCGCGTGTTCGCAGAGACGGCAAGCTGGAGCCTCTCGAACCCCACGCGGCGGTGCTGACGCCGGACGACACCAAGAAGCTGATCCGAGAGCTGCTCGGACCCACGCAGTGGGAGGAGCTCACAGCGCGTCGGAACGTCGACTTCTCGTTCACATGGCGGGACCGCGCTCGGATCCGGGGCAACGCCTACTACCAGCGGAGCTCGCTCGCCGCCTCCTTCAGACTCCTCCCGCTCGCGATTCCGGGCTTCGACATGCTCGGCATTCCCGAATCGGTCCACCGACTCCTGGACCGGCAGCACGGCCTGATCCTCGTCTCAGGCCCGACCGGATCAGGCAAGTCGACGACGCAGGCCGCCATCATCGATCACCTCAACGCGACGCGGCCCTTCCACATCATCACGATCGAGGACCCGATCGAGTACGTTCACCGGCACAAGCTGTCGATCGTCGATCAGCGGCAGGTTGGACAGGACACTCCCACATTCGCCGATGGCCTCCGGGCCGCGTTCCGGGAAGACCCCGATGTCCTCCTGATTGGCGAGATGCGCGACCTCGAGACGATCACCGCGGCCGTCACCATCGCGGAGTCAGGGCACCTCGTGCTCGCGACGCTGCACACCAACGATGCGCCCCAGGCTCTGGATCGGATTATCGACAGCTACCTGGGCGCCCAGCAGCAGCAGGTGCGAATCCAGCTTGCCGGCTGCCTGGCCGGCGTGATCTACCAGCAGCTGGTGCCCGCCATCGGGGGCGGGAGGGTGGCCGCCTTCGAGGTTCTTATCGCCAACACCGCGGTCAGGGCAATGATCAAGGAAGCCCGGACCGATCAGATCAGATCCGTCCTTCAAACCAGCCTGCGCGAGGGGTCGCAGACCCTGGAAAGGTCACTGAACCAGCTCATGCGCGCCGGGCTCATCAGTGAGCAGTCAGCGCGCACACACTCGATCAGCCCAAGCGAGATCCGCCGCGCCTGATCGGGGCGCGTGCCACGCTCGTCCCGACCCAGATGGCGCCGGTAAGGGCCACCGCCGCAAAGCCCACGGCCGCCCCCAGCGCCAGGCCCAGCAGGCTTATCGCCACCAGCATGGAGAGCGCGCACAGGCCCTCGATCAACGGCGCGGACGCTCCGATCTGCACCCCACACGTAGCGCACCGCCCGCGCCTGATCAGGTAGCCGGCCACAGGGATTAGATCGACGAGATTCAAAACGCGGCCGCACGAGCGGCAGCGAGATCGGGGGCGAACCACTGACTCGCCTCTGGGCACCCGGTCGGCGGCGAGGTTGATGAAGCTGCCCACCAGCGACGCCACGAGGACGGCGTACGCCACGACGAGCACCTCGACCATCGCCATCTATATAAAGGAGAAGGCGCCGCCAGACGGGCGGCGCCTCCATCCCTTGCACCCGGACCCGTTAGCCGCCTGATACGACGCAGCCCGAAGGCACAGCCGGACCCCCTGCCGCAGGCCGTACGGAGGTGATCCTGCCGGTGGCGTCCCACACGTACGCCCACTGGGTGGGCGAGTTGCGAAGGTATGTCGGAGCGGTGGCGCTCGGCGCCGAGTTGTACAGCAGCACCGGGCTGGTCATGTCGCTCGTCCCGTTGACGCCTGTTGGGCTAACTGTGTCGACGTTGTTGTTGGCTATGTACGCGTCCAGGCCGGCCTGAACTGTCTTGTACTCCTGCTCGCAAGCCTTGGCCTGGGCGTTGGTGGTCAGACCGACGAGGCTCAGCGTGACGATCGCGGCCAGGACTCCGAGGATCGTGACGACGACCAGCAACTCGATAAGAGTGAATCCCGCCTGGCCTTTCCTGCTCCGCAGGCTTCGGCCGAAATGACGAATCATGCTTTCCATAAACGCTCCCTACTCCTAACGTTGCGCAGACAACGCGTCAGGCGTTGACCTCCACTAACTCGTGCCGCCAATGTATGGATCGCGACCCGACATCTGAATGGATGGACTGGCCCATGCCATGGGCACTTGTCCGGGCATCGCGTAGGCGGAATCGGCCGGCTAGTGCATGAGGTGGGTCGCCAGGAGCAGTAGGGCGCCAAAGACGCCGCCCCCTATGAAGGGCAGCGAGCAGCCCCGTCGCGCTCTGACGAATACGCTCTCGCCTTCGTCCTCGGCCAGAAGGTTTATCTCGATGGCGGGCCGGCGCCGGTCGTCTTTTGGCCCTCGCTTGCGCTTGCTCATCCGCTTCTCCGCAGAATCAGGCCCAGACACGTCAGGTAGGGCACGTATCTCACCGCCGGGTCCACGCGCGGCGGCGGGTCCACGGCCAGCACGCCGCGCCCGGTCAGCTCCTCCAACCTGGTGGCCACCCCAGACACCAGTGGCGGATCGGCACGCACCACGATTGGCGAGCTCGGCCCGAATCCGGCGCCACCAGAGCGCCGGCTGAGCCCCAGCACGGGCCTGAGCGCGTCGAATATTGATCGGGCCAGGTCCCTGTCTGTTTCGGCGTTGAAGGCGTGCCATACCCGGGGCACGTGCTGGTCGATCAGAACGACCTCGGCGGGGGCGCTCGTCAGGTCGACGAAGATGCAGGAATCCCTCGTAAGCACCCGCGCCACGCACAGCGACTTGAGGTCGACGGCCGCAGGCTCGAGGCCCGCCAGCCTGATCGATTCTGCGATCGCCACCACCTGCGCGCGATCCCAGACCGCCGCAAATACTGCACGCTCTTCTGGCGCCGCGCCAGGCACCTCGAGGTGGCGACGGGCCATCTTGCTGGTCCCGAGGTCGAGCTGGTTCCTCACGGCTGCGTCGATGTCAGCATCAGTGGCGCTCCGGGGAAAGCTCATCACGCGAAAGCTGGCGACCGCGTCGCCCGCGGCGACCACAGCCCTTGAAGTCATGATCTCGGAGCGAGCAACCAGCTGACGCAAGGCCTGCCCCAGCGCAGCCGGGTCCAGCACGCGGCTCCCCTGCATCGAACCCGGCGGGGCACCCGCCTCGCCGCATCGCATTGGACCACCCGGCAGCCCCTCGACGACGCGGAGCGTCTCGGAGGACATGTCGACCGCGAGTCGGGAGGCAGGCACCTTCTAAGGAGAGTAGTACGACCAGCCTTGCACGGAAACTCCGGTACCTCCCACGACCGGCGCCGGCCCCACCTCCACGCGCGCCCATAAGCGTGGGTTCGCGTAGCAGGTCGTCGAGTTTGCCGCCGTGCTGATGCAGGCGCGAAGGTCGATCACCCGCGTGTTGCCCAGGGCGACGAAGTAGAGGCCGGCGGTCGACGATCCGAAGTACATGCAGGGCCCGGGCGTGCAACCGTCTGCCGCCGCGCCGACCACGGGCGAGCTGCGGATCTGACCTCCTGGGCCGAACCGGGCAGCCTTGAACATCTGCTGGCCGCTCAGCGGTATCTCGACGTCGTACACGTAGCCGTCCGCCGCGCCAAAGTACCAGTCGCCGTTCACGTCCGGGGCCGGCCTGGACACGATCGCAGGGCCGCCGTCGGCCGTCCCGTCGTATGAGTGCAGGATCGTCAAGCCGGTGCCAAGAAGGTAGAGAACGCCGTTGGAGCTGCCCACGCCAATCAGGTCCTGGCCGGGGCAGTGACACCAGAAGGGCGGCGCCGTGACGCCTCCAGGCAGCGCGGTAGCGCCGACCAGCGACATCCCGTAGGCCGGACCGCTGCCTTCCGAGATTCGGACAAGGGCGACCCTGCCGGAGGCGCCGGCGATCGCCAGGGTGAGGCTTCCGCCCTGCGCCAGAGATGCTGCGCTCGCGGCGTAGCCGGCCGGGCTGCCGCCCAGCTGCGGGGTAAGTGACAGGGACGCCACCTCGCTCAGGGCGATGGTCAGCACGCCGTTCTTGTCAACCGCTTCGGTATAACGCCAGTGCGCCAGGGCGCTGGCGGTTCCGTCGCCCTGGAGGACAAAGATCTCGTCACTCACGCTGCTCGAGTTGCTCTTGACGCTGACCACCCCGGGGAAAACCAGCGGAGCTCCGATCACATCCCCAGTGAGCGCGGCCGACGCCTGCGGCCCGCAAGTGTGATCCGCCGCGCCATCGAAGACGTACAGAGCGGCGCCCGCGCCCGAGCCGGCGAAGAAGACGTAATCCGGGAAGTTCCGAATGCCGCTTCGCACTTCGACGGCCGGCGAAACCGTGACTGCCGATGAGGCAGGCATGCTGCAGTGAAACGAGGGAGCGCCGGCGCTGTAGCGCATGGAGACCACGCAATGTCCGCCGCAGCCGGATCCGGCCATCGTCGTAGGCACCATGAGCTCGGGCATGCCGTCGGCGTCCACGATCGGCAGCACCGAGGCGGTCATCGTGCCGCCGAGCGCGACCGACCAGCGCGCTGACGTCTGGCCGAAGGCGTATGCGTTCAGCCGTCCGCTGGAGGTCGCAGCGATGTATTCGTCCCGGCCGGCTGTCGTGTTGTGGACGCCGTCGATGGTGACCGCTGCGGTCGACAGCGAAGCTGCCAGGTCAGGAACGATGGCCGTGCACGTCTCGGACACCGCCGAAGGGCTGCCGTTGAGCGTCAGGAACCAGGGGCCACGTGCATCCTGAGCGCAGACGGGAGGCACGCTGCCGGCCTGGAGCTGGTGGATCCCGAGCTCCACGGCTGAAGTCACCGTGGCCTCACGCTCCACGCGAGTCGAATGCGTACGTGACACCAGGAACGAGTTGGTGAGCTCGGTCATCAGGCCGCCGACAAGAATCGACATGAAGGCGACGATGATGAGCACCGAGCTCAGGACACTGCCACGCTGGCCACGGCGTCGGTCCGCAAGGCGATTCCTTCTTGCAGTCACGGCGATGTGATCCGCGGATAGAACAACAGCGTTTGGGATTGGCTGTACGAGGTGTTGTAGAACGCGATCGTCACCGTCATCGCGATCACGACAACAGGGCGAGCGCCGGTCGCGTCCACGTACCACGAGAAAGCCGTGACATTGCCCGCTGCGATCTGGCTCGAAGACCCGATCGAGCGTGTCACGGACTGGGTGGCTGGGCTCCAGGAGTACTTGACCGTGAAGGACGCTGCCTGGCCGGTCGACTGGTTGGTCATCCGAAAACCGCTCAGGACCATAGGCTGCGTCGTGCACGGATTGGCCGCGATGCCGCAGCCCGAAGGCGCCGGAGGATGGCTCAGCGCAAAGTCGTCGTAAGCAAACAGTTCGAAGTTTCGGATCTGCCCGCTGGTCTCCACGCGGCCGGTTGCGGCGTTCGTGCCGATCATGGTGGTAACGACAACCGACGTGAGAGCGCTCATGACGAGCAGCCCGATCGCTGTCGCGATCATCAGCTCGATCAGGGTGTAGCCGGCTTGACGGCGCAAGCGGTCTTCGCGCCGGCGGCCGCTCATCGATTCACCTTGTAGACCGAAACCGGCGTGCCGATGGCGTCGAGGGCCGGGTACGTGATCGCCTGAACCGTCCAGACCTGAACGCCCGGCTGCCCGTCATTCTCGGTGACGTCCACCCTCAGGCTCGAGCCGGCGGGGCAGGCGCCGCCCAGCGCGACCGCGACCGGCCGGGCGGGATTGTCGACAGCAAAGCACTCGGAGTACGGAACCGGCGCGCTCGCGAATGCAGCAGCGCCGATCTTGTCCAGCTCGTACTGCGTTGCCGCCGTGACTGCAGTGTTGCGCTTGGTCAACGTCGCATCGAGGAGACCGGTGCTGAACGCGCCGACCAGCAGGAGCACCGCGATGCCGATGATCATCGTGCTGACAAGGAGCTCGATCAGCGTGGTTCCGGCCTGGCCGCCCAGTCGACGCCGCCGCGCGCGGCCCTGCATCAGTGAACCGCTCTGAGGAGCCCGTACATGGGCAGGACGACCGACACCGCGACGAAGCCCACCGCGGCCCCGACCGCGATCACGAGCGCCGGCTCCATCAACGCGATCATGTTGCGGACCTTGTAGTCCATCTCTTCAGCGAGGAAGTCGGCAATCTGCTCCAGGCTCTGGTCGAGAGTGCCCGTCTCTTCACCGACCCTGACCATGCGGATGACCATGGGCGCGAAGAGCCCGGTCGCCGCAAGAGGTTCCGAGAACCCGTCACCGGTGACCATCCGCTGACGGACAGCATCGAGCTGCCGGCGGTAGCGGATGTTGCCCGCCGATGCGGCGGCAACGTCAAACGTCTGGCTGATCGGGATGCCGGCGCGCAGCATTGTGGCAAGGGTTCTCGTGAACCGCTCGACGATGGCGAACACCACGATCGTGCCCAGCACAGGGAGCCGGATCAGGGCGTGATCCCAAAACACTCGGCCTGGCCCGGTCTGCAGGAAGCCGAAGACCGCAACGGTCGTGACCAACGCTCCGACCACGATCTCGAGCCGCCAGGTCTGCGCGAACGAACCGACCGCGATCAGGATTTGCGTCGGGAGCGGGAGCTGAGCGTGGAATTCGTTGAAGAGCGCGACGAAGTTCGGCAGTACGACCACGATCAGCACTCCACAGACTCCGACTGCGAGCGTGAGGATGATCGCGGGGTAGATCATTGCGCTTCGGATCTTCTTGATCGCCGTGTCCTGGCGCTGCAGGTAGATCGCGATCTGTAGGAGCACACGGTCGAGGCTTCCGCTGTACTCCGCCGCTCGGACCATGTCCACATACAGTTGGCTGAACACGTTCGGGTGATGGGAGATCGCCACCGAGAACGATTCGCCGTCGTCGAGGTCGGAGTTGATGTCGTCCAGGGCGGCCTTGAAGGGGCCCGACCTGGTGCCGGCTCGCAGCAGCCGGATGGCCTCGGTGATGGGCACGCCAACCTTCAAGAATGTCGAGAGCTGGCGCGAGAAGAGCACCAGGTCGCTGGTGCTGACGCCGAAGAACGTCGGCATCTGCCGGTAGATCCAGTGCCACCAACCACGCCGCGCCGGCCGCACCGAGACCACGCGATATCCGTTGCGTGTCAGGTCGCGGTGCACGGCTGCCGCCGAGGGAGCGTCCGTGATCCTGTCCTCGAGCACCCCGCGCGGTCCGTAGGCGCGGTACTGGAACTTGATGGCTCAGCCTCCGATCACAGGATGTAAACGCTGCGCAGGATCTCGGACACGGTGGTCACGCCCGCCGCCGCCTTGTCCCACGCGTCCCGGCGCAATGGCACCGCCCCGCCTTTGACGGCGGCGTCCATGATCTCCCGATGCCCAGCCCGGCCGGTGACCGCGCGACGGAGCTCGTCCGTCATCGTCAGCACCTCGAACACCCCGACGCGGTCGTAGTAGCCGGTTTGGTTGCACCTTGCGCATCCGACCCCGTGATACAGGCGCTTCGGCGGAGGAGCGCCGACCGAGGCGGCAAACTCCAACTCTTCCGCCGTCGGAGTGTGAGTCGTCTTGCAGCCGTCGCACACCTTTCGCACCAGGCGCTGGGCGACGATCGATATCACCGACGATGCGATCAGGAACCCTTCAATCCCCATGTCGATGAAGCGCAGCAGCGCACCGGGCCCATCGGTCGCGTGGAGCGAGGACAGCACCATGTGCCCGGTTAGCGCCGACTGCACCGCGATCTCGGCGGTCTCGCGGTCCCGTATCTCGCCCACGAGGATGATGTCCGGGTCCTGGCGCAGGATCGCCCGCAGCCCGTTGGCGAAGCTGATGTCAGCCAGCTTGTTGATCTGGCTCTGGTTGATGTTGTCGAACGTGTACTCGACCGGGTCTTCGATGGTCATTATGTTTCGAACCTGCTGGTCGAGCTCGTGGAGCGCCGCGTACAGCGTCGTCGTCTTGCCGCTGCCGGTCGGGCCGGACACGATGATCATTCCGTACGGCGAATGAAGCATGGCGTGGAATCGCTCGTACGCCTCGCTCGAGAACCCCAGCTGGCGCAGCGCGATCAGCGAACGGCGTCTGTCCAGGAGCCGCAGGACCAGCTTCTCGCCCCAGATCGTTTCAATGGTCGCCACCCGCACGTCGAGATCCCGGTCGTCGACCGTAAGGCTGATCTGACCGTCCTGGGCGCGGCGTCGCTCCACGATGTTCATGGAGGCCATGATCTTGATTCGGGATGCAACGGCCGCCCCGGTCGCAGAGGGTAGGTGCGCCACGTCCTGCAGGACACCGTCGATCCGGAACCGGATGCGCAGGAAGTCCTTCTGCGGCTCGACATGGATGTCGGACGCGCGATCTCGGAGTCCCTGAGTGATGAGCATGTTGACGATGTCGACGGCGGGCGAGGATGCTGTGATGCTCGAAAGTTCGAACACCATCGACCTTCCCCCGGTCAGCTGCGGCCGGCTCTCCTCCAGCGACCGGGCTGCCTCATGGATCCTCGGCTGCATGCTGTGAACCCGGCTCAAGTTGGCCAGGATGTCTGAGCGACCTGCTATGTGCGGGGCGATCTTCCGGCCGGTGATCAAAGTCAGGTCGTTGACCAGGTGCAGGTTCCCGGGATCTTCCATCGCGACCGCGAGCGCGCCCTCGCGCTCTCGTATCGGCAGCACAACATTCTTCCGCGCGAACTCCGCGGGGATCAGCTGGGCCGCGCCTGGATCAATCGCCTCGCGCCGGAGGTCGGCGAACGGGACTTGCAAGTGCTCACCCAGCTTGGCGGCAAGCTTGTCTTCGTCAATGAGCCCGAGCTCGAGCAGGACCGCGCCGAGAAACCGGGGGCTCTTGGCCTGCTGGTCGAGCGCACGGCGCAACTGACCCTCGCTGATCAACCGCGATGCAACGAGGCGCTCCCCGAGGCGGGGCGCTACGTCGTGCTGGCGCAACACCGCCACGGCCGGCTCGGGTGCCATCTTTGCGATGTTGCCCAACCCGGGTTCTCTTGAGAATGGGATTCGACCGCCGCCCTGGGTAGTTTGTCCCGGCCGGTGCAAGGACATTCGGGGACTCCTAGTTGGCGGTAAGCCCCAACCTGGCCGCGCACAGCATCGCCTCAGTACGGCTGCGCAGCTCCATCTTGCGGTAGATGTTGGCCAGGTGGTTACGCACCGTCTTGTGGCTGATGCCACGGGTCGACGCGATCACAGGTATCGACTTGGCCTGGCCGATCATGGTCAGGATCTCAACCTCGGTCGCTGACAGCCGGTGCGGCGGGCGGCGGGCTCGCTCAGTGTCGCCGAGCGTCTCGAGGACCACGGCCATCAGGTTGGATCCGACGGCGCGGTGCCCCGAGAGCACAGTCTCGACCCCCACCAGGAACTCGTCCAGCGCCGCGTCCTTGGTGAAGACCCCAGCGACATTTGTATGCAGAGCGGAGATCAAGAGGCGCTCATCTCCGCGCTCGCCGAGGAGGATCACAGGCACCGGCGGGGTCAGCCCTGCCAGGCGGGCGGCCAGCTCGAGCGCCGGCAGCGGCTCTGAGCGGACTTCACAGAAGACGAGGTTTACCTGGCCCCTCAATGCGATTTCCATTCCGGTCGCTGCGTCAGCGGCAATGTGCACGCGAGCCCGCACCGGCGGGGCAGTGAGCAGGCTCTCGAGGGCGGCCAGGAAGAGCGGCTGATGGTCGATCAAAAGAAGATCGGGCGTTTCGTCGACGACAAGCCGGCTTGACGCGCCGTTGCGCGCGACCGGCCCGGGAACAACTACCACTGCAGTAAAGAAATGTATGAGCGCGAGGGCGCGCCGTGAATGGGATCGTCGTACTAGAACGCCGAGACGTCCGGTCCCACCTACGTGGGACTGACGGTCAGATCTCTACCAGGCCCTTGCGCACGGCGTACAAGACCGCCTGGGCGCGGTCGTAGATGTCCAGCTTCTCGTACATGTTGCTCACGTGGTTGCGGACCGTCTTCTCGCTGATCTTCAGCTTGTAGGCGATCTGCTTGTTGGCCATGCCAGTAGCGAGCAACTTAAGGATCTCCACTTCTCGCGCGGTGAGGCCGTCGTAGAACTCCTTTGGCGTGGTGACGCCCGTAAGCATCTCGAGCACTCGGTTAGCCACCGCACTGGCCATCACCCGCTCGCCGGCGACCACGGCCAGGATGCTGGACACGATCGCCTTCGCCTGGGAGTCTTTGAGCACGTAGCCGCTCGCCCCCGCCTTAAGCGCCTGGATCACGTTGTTGTCTGCATCAAACGTACTGAGCATCAGCACCTTGACCAGGGGGTTGTCAGCGAGGATGCGGCGCGTCGCCTCGATTCCGTCGACGTTAGGCATCTTGATATCCATAAGGACAACGTCCGGCTTCAGCGTCTTCGCGAGCTGGACCGCCTCAACTCCGTCGACCGCTTCGCCAACGACACTGACGCGCTCATCGGCCTCGAGCAGGCGCGCCAGGCCGGCCCTGAAAAGCGTCTGGTCGTCGACAATCAAGACGCGGGCGCCCCGGGTCGCCACGTGGGAAGCGGAATCAGACTGCGGTGCGGTGACGGTGCTCAAATTACTTGCTCCATTGGAATGATTGCTCTGACTGTGGTGCCCCGGCCTGGGCCCGTGTCGACTTCGAGGATCCCTCCCAGGATCACCGCCCTCTCACGCATTCCAAGGACGCCCATGCCGGGTGCTCGACCAAGGTCCTCGTCCGCGCCTCTGCCGTCGTCCTTTATCTCGATCGCGAGGTGCCTGTTGCGAGCCAGGCGAAGGGCGACCGCGACCATGCTGGCGCCGCTGTGCAGGCGAGCGTTCGTGAGCGCCTCATCGACAATGCGATACATATTCATCGACGCGTGGGTTCGCAGGTGGGCCGGCCACGACGGAGAGATCGAGAGCTCCACCTTTACCTGAGTCCGCTCCTCAAAGCGGGCGGTCAATGTGCGAACCGCCTCGACCAGGCCGTCCTCCATGCCCGACTCGCCACGTAGCTCGAAGAGCACGTGGCGAAGGTTCGCCAGGACGTCGCGGGTCGAAACCTGCAGCTCGTCGAGCTGGCGGAGCGCACTCTGCCTGCCCGTCTGCTCGACCTTGAAGTTCTCGAGCTCGATCAGCATCGTGGTCAGCGTCTGCGCGACTCGGTCGTGCAGCTCGCGCGCCAGCGCACGCCTTATCGCCTCGGACGCGGCCGATCTTTCCGCACGTGCAGCACCACTGGCTGCCATTGGCAGAGCCACCCCAAATCTCCCTTGAACGAATGATTAATTAGTACTGCGAGTCTACCGCGAAAACCCAAGCCCAATCGGGCTCTATCTAGGCGTTCGGCCCATCAAATAACTCTTAATGAGACCTTAACTACTCGCGAAATTCCAAGTCAATGGATAGAACTGACCATTAGTGCCGACACCGGTGAACAAATAACCACCGGAGACCGAACGCCTCGCGGTCAGTCGTCCTCCTCGGAAGCGAGCGCGGCGGCCGCCTGGGTGCGGTTGCGGACGCCCAGAACAGACAGCACCTCGTGCACGTGCTTGTTGACTGTCGCCACCGAAACGCCAAGGCGCGCGGCGATCTCCTTGTTGGTTCGTCCTACCCTTATGTACTCGAGGACCTGACGCTGTCGAGGGCTGAGGCGGGGATCCTTTACTCGTGACCCCGACCCACGCAGGTCCGATCGGCCCTTGCGCGGTCCTTCGACCAGCCGGCGGATGGCGCCAACCATGTCAGAAACCGGCAGAGCCTTGGGCAAGAACACGCTGGCGCCGGCACGCTTGCTTGTGATGCTCAGCTGCGTGTCCATACTCGCGCTCATCGCGGCAATCTTCAACTCGGGCCATTTGGCGCGAACGTCGCGAGTGGCCGCGATGCCGTCCTTGCCGGTTCCCAGGTAGACATCGATCAGCAGCACGTCCACCGGCGTCTTCTGCAGCAGCGCCTCCAGGTTGACCGCAGAACTTAGCTCCCACGTGATTTCGAGGTCATGCTGACGCTCGAGCGCGCTGGCCAGACCAAGGCGGAAAACCGGATGGTCGTCAACGATGCCTATGCGGACGCGTCCGCGACGTGGCCCTTCCAATCGCCTCCTGACGCTGACCAGTGCTGCCTGCTGCAAACAGACCCGCCTCCCGCCGTTCGCAGGATACGGCAGATCGGAGTCCCGCCATCGAGTCAAAGGCCCAAACCGATTGGGACAATCGTTCTATTGGCGACGGCTGCGGATGTGTGGGAAGTTCCCTGGGATTTGGCTGCAAGAGTTCGAATTGGGGGCGGTCGCCAGATGGGAAGTGCTTCTTGGAGACGTCTTTTTTACTCCGGCTTTCTGCCTCTTGCAGTGGCGCTCAACCTGACATTCGGGCTCGTGATTCTCGATTACATGGAGCCTCAGGGCTGGTTGGGCGGGCTTGAGCTGGCGACCGGGGCTTTCTGCTGCGTGGTGGCCGGCTGGCTCGCGGCAGCCGCCTGGTCCAGGTCTTACTGGGGAAGTGCGATCGCGCAGCAGATTGCCGCATGGCGACAAATGACCGACGCGATCTTTGGCTGGATGGAGGAAACACCGCCTTCCGCTGAGGCGCTGCAGAAGCTGAAGGGGTCCCTCGACGACGTCCTGAAACAACCGACCTCGGGCTAGGTTTGGCCCTTGCTCTGCACCCGCTGCCTGGATGGCTGCGGATGCGAGCCTTTGAGCGCCGGCGCCTGGCCGTATAGCTCGTCCGCCTCTCGAAGGCGGCGCAGCAAGGTGAGGATCTGCAGCAGTTCGGCAACCAGGGCGGTGACGCTGCTCGATATCCGCTCCGAGTGACGGCCAGGTTGCTCGAATGTCATGGGATGCTCGATCCGCCCACGCTCGACAGCAATCGCTGCCTCGAATTGCTCGAGGTCGCTCGTCAGGCGAGTCAATACGCCGGCCAGGTCGAGGTCTGCTGCGACCTCGACGCCGCCTTGCGACTTTCGTCGACGCTGGTTTGGCACGGGCGTGCCATCACGGCGAAGGCGGGTCGTATCGCGGGCGTCTTGGGCCATATGACCAGGGTCAACCTAGCCTCGTGCACCTGGCCCAGCAATCGTCAATTCCAATGTTCGGGCTGGTGGAAAACCATGAGGCGGAAGGCGGAGCCGCCTCAGACGTGCGGGGTCAGCTCCCTACGCAGGAAGCGGGCGCAGTCGTC
>WNGI01000489.1_pt1 | contig 39966 bp, 38 predicted proteins | sample 5400621 | NCBI WGS metagenome assembly WNGI01 (sample SAMN13153374, study PRJNA577476) | soil metagenome | isolation source: 20 cm soil or saprolite under Garry oak tree replicate 1 | place: USA:California | collected 2016-06-15
CCCTTTCAGGAGACGTACCGCCATCACCAGGCGGACTTTCCCTCCGTGATCCGCCCGTACGTGAAGCGCACCTTCCAGGTGCCGCGTCCCGAGATGCTGCCGCTCGCGCTGCGACAAGCGTTCAAGACGGCGGCGACGGGGCGGCCGGGGCCCGTGAACGTCGACGTGCCACTCGACGTCTTCGCCGAAGACGCGCCGGCGGCCGCCGTGCCCGATCCACGGGAGTGGTGGCACGAGATCGATCGCCGGCCGGCGCCGTCGCCCGAGATCGCGCGGCGCGCGCTCGAGCTGCTCGTCAGCGCCCAGCGGCCGGTGATCCTCGTCGGCAACGGCACCGTGCTGGCCGAGGCGGCTCCGGAGGTGCGCCGGCTCGCCGAGCTGCTCGGCATCCCCGTCGCCAACACGCCGCAGGGCGCGGGCGTCATGCCGGCCGATCATCGGTTGGCGCTCGGGGTCGTCGGCCGCAATGGAACGTACCCAGCCAATCAGGCCACGCGCCAGGCCGACGTCCTGCTGGCGCTCGGCGCGCGCTTCGACGACCGCGTGAGCAGCGGCTGGATTCCCGGCTACACGTTCACGATCCCACCCACGCGGCTCATCCACGTCGACATCGACTCCGAGGAGATCGGCCGCAATTATCCGGTCCACCTCGGTGTGGTCGCCGACGTGAAGAGCTTCGTGACCGCGCTGCTCGCCCTGGCCGAGGCCGGGAACGCTCGGGGCCGCCACGAGAAATGGCTGAGCGAGGTGGCCGCGTGGCAGAGTGACTGGGCGCAATTCAACGAGAGGCGCTACCGGCCGGATGCCGTTCCGCTCCAGCCCGAGCACGTCATCCGCACGCTCCGTCGTGCGGTGCCGCGAGACGGCATCGTCCTCGTCGACGTCGGTGTCCACCACAACTGGATGGTGCAGCAGTGGCCGGTCTACCAGCCGCAGACGCTCTTGCAGTCGTGGGGCTTCGCCGCGATGGGCTTCGCCGTCGGCGGTGTGCTCGGGGCCAAGCTCGCCGCGCCGGGACGCCGGGCCGTTGCCGTGTGCGGCGACGGTGGCTTTCTCATGACGTCGAACGCCGTCGCCACGGCCGTGGAGTACGGCATCCCGGCGACGTGGGTCGTCTGGAACAACTATGGCTACGTATCCATCCGCGATCTGCAGAAGGGCGCGTTCGGCAAGGAGACGACGACGATGTTCAGCCGCGAGGCGACCGGCGAGCCGTTCTCACCGGACTACGCGATGCTCGCGCGCGCTTGCGGGGCCGAGGGCATCCGGGTGACGGCGCCGAGCGAGCTCGATGACGCGCTCGCCACCGCCATCCGTTCCGACCGCCCGACGGTCGTCGATGTCACGGTCGACGTCGCGGCGCCCATCGCGACGGGCACGTGGCAGCTGCCGCCCCTCGAGCATCCCGAGCCGAACTACCCGGCGCTGGTGGCCGCTCCCAGAGCACGTGGCTGACATCGCGCCATCCCCCCTCCGACTCGGCCGGGATCGCGTCGATTACCCTGGAGCCGCGTAACCCGGACGTGCCCGTGATCATGGTCACGGCCCTCACCGACGACGTGGCGGTCAGCGCGGCCATGCGGGATGGGGCGTACGCGTGGCTGGGCAAGCCGTTCGACATCAATGAGCTGGGACACGTCGTGGATGCCGCGCTGAACCGGCGTCCGTACCGCACGCGCTGATTGCTCGCGCGCTGATTACTCCGCGACGGTCACCCGCAAGATCTCTTCGACGGTCGTCACGCCTTCGATCACCTTGAGCAAGCCGGCCTGGCGCAGCGTCTTCATGCCCTGCGCCTGAGCGACCTGACGCAGCTCCGAGGTGGAGGCCGATCTGAGCACCAGGTCGCGGAGCTCCTGGTTGATGGGCATGACCTCGTAGATGGCGATTCGTCCCTTCATCCCCGTGAAGTTGCACGCCGGGCAGCCCCGGCCCTTGTAGAACGGCGTGCTCCCGACACCGATGGGGACGTGACCCAAGGGCACCAGGCGTTCCTCGTCGGCCTCGTACGGCTCCTTGCAGGACGTGCAAACCTTGCGGGCAAGGCGCTGAGCAACCACCAGCACCAGCGAGGAGGCGACCAGGAACGGCGGGACGCCCATGTCGATGAGCCGCGCGACGGTCGACGGTGAGTCGTTGGTGTGCAGGGTCGAGAACACCAGGTGCCCGGTCAGCGCCGCCCGGATCGAGATCTGCGCCGTCTCCAGATCGCGCGTCTCACCGACCAGGATCACGTCCGGGTCCTGGCGCAGGAAGGCCCGCAGCGCCGAGGCGAACGTCCGCCCGATCCCGTCGTTGATCTGAACTTGATTAACTCCCTTCAGGTTGTATTCGACAGGATCTTCGGCCGTCATAATATTGTGCTCGGGCGAGTTGATCGTGTGGATGGCCGAGTAGAGCGTCGTCGTCTTGCCCGAGCCCGTCGGCCCCGTGATCAGGACCATCCCGTAGGGCTGATGGATCGCCTTCTCGAACTGCTCGAGCGCCCCCGGATCGAAGCCGAGCCTGGTCGCATGGCGACGACCACGCAGACGTCGAACCCCGTCATGTAGGCAACGTCGTCCCGGGCGAGGACGTTGGTGGGATCGGTCATGGCGAGCGTCAGCGTCTGCCCGGTGAGCTCGAGCGGTAGCACCTCACCCGAAATGTCGCGGCCGTTGAGCGTGACCGGTGGGATGCCGTAGCGCCGCGACAGGAACCCCGCCAGCTCGGCCTCGCCCACGAGATGCCGCCGGAGCAGCAAGGTCAGGACTCGGGCGTTGGATCTCTTGTGCTCGACAAGGATCCCGTCGAGCTCGGCCCGCTTGACCAGGCCCTCCTGGGCGAGGAGCTCGGCGACGTCGCGGGCAGTCGCGTTCAAACCCGCGGCGGAGCCCGGCATGGGCTCCTGCGTGCGGAACGCTGTCGAACGCTCTTCCACTGTCGTGCTGGTAAGGGCCATCGGTGTCGGCAGCCATCCCCTGGTGCCCCAGGCCGCCAATCGATGTTTTCGGCTGTTGGCTGGCACTTCAGGAGGCGGGGACCGGCCAGCGGATCGGCCGGTCTGCCGATGCCCTCGTGAGAGAATTGCCCTGAAGATGACGCGCTACTTCGACCTCCATTCCACGGTCCTGATCGTCGTCGGCCACGGCCTGCTTCCGGAAGAGGAAGACCGGCCCATCGCGTATGAGTTGAAGCGGCTGGTGAACACCCGGGCCGGCGGGGCCGATGGGCGGGCCGCCGTGGTCGTGACCGACGTCTGGATCATGAACAACGAGCTCGGCGATTTCTTCCCGGCGATCGCGCTGGGCGGCCCCGGCGTCAACGGCTTCACGGCCCAGATCTACGAAGACCTGCCGGTGGCCTTCACGCACGACGACCGCGTGTTCGTGCAGGTGGCCGAGGGCGAAAGGCGAGCCGCGGTATGGGGAATGGATCAGGCGGCGACGCGTGAGGCGATGGCAGCGTTCGTCAGCGAAGGCCTGCTCGAGAAGTTCCTCGACCTGGTGTGGACCCGGCGGGGCTGACGCGGGCTACAGCCGGGGGCGCGGCGGGATGTTCGTGTAGACGACCGTGCCGTCGGATTCCAGCTTCTTGAAGGTCTCGGTCGGGAGCGTGGTGCCGTTCGTGGTGGTCCCGTAGAAGAACCGCAGGACTCGCGCGACGTAATCCTGGGTCTCCGCATAGGGCGGGATCCCCCGGTACGTGACGACTGCGTTTTCGCCGGCGTTGTAGGCGGCCAAGGCAAGCGGGACGTCGTTGGAGAAGCGCTCGATCAGGCCTCTGAGGTGGCGCGCGCCACCGTCGATGTTCTCACCCGGGTCGAAGGAATTGCGCACACCGAGGATCGAGGCCGTCGACGGCATGAGCTGCATGAGGCCACGAGCGCCCTTGCGGGACACGGCCCGTGGGTTGAAGCCGGATTCCACGCGGATCACCGCCGAAATCAAGGCCTCCGGTAGCGCGTAGCGCTCGGCCGCGGCGCGGATCTCACTCATGTACGGCGCGAGATCGGTGCTGGGAAGCCGGAACCACCCGGCGCCCGTCCCGGTTGCGCCTGGCGGCGTCATGCCCTGGCGCCGGTAGCGGGGGTCGGTCGGGGCGTTCGTGAAATGAATCGTGCCGTCCGGTGCGACGAGACGGAACGTCTCAGCACCGGCCGGAAGGGCCATCGCCAGAGACGCGACGGCAAAGATCACGGCCGCGAACCGCTTCACGCCATCGATTTTAGCGTTCCGTTCTCGGTGGGTTCAAGCGCACAAAACTGACAATAATCCCGACGCTTAGACCGTGGCGCCCACCTTCTGGGCGTAGCCGGGGACGCCCAGAGCGTGGTGAATCGCCTCGGTCACCGACTCCACCAGATGGAAGGTCATCGCCTCCCGCACCGACCGCGGCACGTCCTCGAGGACGTTCTTCTCGTTTCGCTTCGGAAGGATCACCGTCCGCACACCGGCTCGGTGAGCCGCCAGTACCTTCTCCTTGATGCCGCCAACCGGCAGGACTCGCCCCGAGAGGCTCACCTCACCGGTCATGGCGACGCCCGAGGCCACCGGCCGGCCGGTCAGGAGCGACACGAGCGCGATCGTCATCGTGATTCCGGCCGACGGCCCATCTTTCGGGATCGCGCCGGCCGGGACGTGAATGTGGATGTCCGAGGTGTCCCAGAAATCTCCGGGGATGCCGAGCTCCCGTGGGTGCGACCGAACCCACGACAGCGCGGCCTGGGCCGACTCCTTCATCACGTCGCCGAGCTGGCCGGTGAGGGTGAGGTTGTGCGTACCCTTCATGCGCGTGGCCTCGATGAAGAGCAGATCGCCGCCGGCGGGAGTCCACGCGAGGCCGGCCACCACGCCGGGCATCCGCGTGCGCTCCTCCAGCTCCTCGTACTCGAAGCGCGGGACGCCGAGGTACGACGTCACCGAGTCCGGCGTGATCGTCGCCGCCGGGGGATCGCCCTCGGCCTTGCGGCGGGCCACCTTCCGGCAGATGCTGCCGATCTCGCGCTCGAGATGGCGCACGCCAGCCTCCCGCGTGTAGCCACGAGCGAGGAGGCGCACGGCCTCGGGGGTGAAGCTCACCTCGGTGCCGTCGGCCAGCCCGTGCTCGCGGGCCTGGCGCGGCGCCAGATGCTGGAGCGCGATGCGGACCTTCTCCTCCTCCGTGTAGCCAGCGAGATGGATCACCTCCATCCGGTCGCGGAGGGGCGGCGGGACGGCATCGATGACGTTGGCCGTCGTGATGAACAGGACTCGCGACAGGTCGAAGGCCACGTCGAGGTAATGATCTCGGAAGGTCGCGTTCTGCTCGGGGTCGAGGACCTCGAGGAGCGCCGACGCCGGATCGCCCCGGAAATCGGTACCCAGCTTGTCCACCTCGTCCAGCATGAAAACGGGGTTCCGGCTGCCCGCGCGCCGCAGTCCCTGCACGATCTGACCGGGGAGCGCGCCGATGTACGTCCGCCGATGACCACGGATCTCCGCCTCGTCGCGCATGCCGCCCAGCGAGATACGATGGAACTTGCGTCCCAGCGCACGAGCGATCGAACGGCCGAGCGACGTCTTGCCAACGCCGGGAGGTCCCACGAAGCAGAGGATGGGATCCTTGCCCTCGGGCCGGATCTTCTTGACGGCGAGGTGCTCGAGGATGCGCTCCTTGATCTTCTCCAGGCCCTCGTGGTCCTCGTCCAGGATGGTCCGGGCCCGCGCGATGTCGACCGCGTCGCTCGTCTCGTGCTGCCACGGCATCGCGAGCAACCAGTCGAGATAGGTCCGAGCCACCGTGTACTCGGCGGCCGCCGGCGGCATCTTGGCAAGGCGTTCCAGCTCACGCAGCGCCTCCTTGCGCGCCTCCTCGGTCATACCAGCCTGCTCGATCTTCTCGCGCAGGCCGTCGATCTCTTGCGTGCGCTCGTCGCCCTCGCCCAGCTCTTTCTGGATCGCCTTGAGCTGCTCGCGCAGGTAGTACTCGCGCTGCGTCTTCGACATTTCGGACTGAATCTCTGACTGGATCTTCGAACCCAGCTCGAGGACTTCGGCCTCCTTGCCGAGCGCCGTCACCAGCGCCTGCAGGCGTGCCTTCACGTCGACGGTCTCGAGCAGCTGCTGCTTGACCGGCAGCGCGAGCGTCGGCAGTGAGGCGGCGATCACGTCGGCGAGCGCACTGAAGCCCTCGGCCGTCGTCACCACGTTGGCGAGCTCGTCGGGCAACGCGGGCGACAGGGCGACGACCTTTTCGAAGAGAGCGGTCGCGCTGCGGACGAGCGCCTCGGCCTCGACGTCCTGCTCGGCGACCGGCACGTCACTCAAAAACTCCACCCGCGCGCGCAAGTAGGGCGTCGTCTCCACGACTTCCACGACACGCAGTCGGCCCACGCCCTGCACGATGAGGCGCAGGGTGCCATCAGGCTGCTTGAGGACGCGATGAATCATCGCGAGCGTGCCAATCGGATGCAGACCGCTCGCTCCGGGCTCCTCTTCCGAGGGGTCACGCTGCATGACCACGGCAATCAATCGGCTCTGCTTGGCGGCGTCCTCGATGAGGCGCTTGGACGACGCCCGGCCCGCGGCCAGCGGCGACATGGCGTGCGGGAAGACCACGGCCGCCCGCAACGGCAAGATGGGCAGGATGTCCGGCACGGGCCGGTCGATTGGCTCCTGATGACCCGACATTTGTCAAAATCCCCTTTTCCCGGTCGCCCGGGAACTCTCGTCAGAACACGTCGATGGACTGTAGCTGTCCGCGCGCCGCGCGCACGATCGCCTCGCGAGGCCGCGGCTGCGAGCCCCGCTCAGCGTCGGCGCCGCCTTCACCCTCGGCGCGGACGTACGTCAACAAATCTTCGATCTGCTTCTGCATATCCAGCATCCGGCGTCTCATCCTTAAGATGATTTCAACGCCGGCAAGATTCACTCCGAGATCGCGGGTCAGCCGGATGAGTCGTCCGAGCTGCTCCACGTCCTCCTGGGAGTACATGCGTGTTCGTCCTTCGGTTCGGCTCGGGCGGAGCAGGCCCTTCTTCTCGTAAAAGCGCAGGGTCTGCGGATGGACGTGCAACATCTCGGCGACGACGCCGATCATGTAGAGCGGCTTGGCGGGATCGGTCATGCCTCGCCTCTCACGTACTGCTCGAGGCCGTGGCGGGGCGCGACCGGTAGGAGCCGTTCGAGCTCTCGCACGAGCTCGTCGGTACGCGCGTCGAGGCCATTCGGCAGCTCCACGCGAACAGTGACGAGGAGATCACCGACGCCATCGTCGGAGAGTCGCGGCAGGCCATGCCCGCGCAGACGGAAGCTCTGGCCAGCCTTCACCCCTGCCGGAATGACCAGCACGGCTTCGCCGAGCGGCGTGGGAATGCGTACGCGCGCGCCCCGCAGCGCTTCCCACACGCTGATCGGCACCTCGCAATGGACACCTTCCCCCTGTCGCTTGAAGAACGGGTGCTCGCGCACCCGGGTGCTGATGATCAGATCGCCGCGCGGCCCGCCGAAGGGACCTGCGCTGCCCTCACCGGCGACGCGGATCTGCACACCAGAATCCACGCCGGCCGGAATCGTCGCGGCCACCCTGTCCAGGACGCGGCGGACGCCTCGGCCCTGACACGCCCGGCACGGCTCGCCGCCCACGGCGCCACTCGCCCCGCACGGAACACAGGGCGAATAGCGTGGGACCTGGAGGGTCGTCGTCACTCCCCGCGCAGCATCCGCGAAGCCCAGCTCGACGGCGACGTGCACGTCGTCACCGTGACGACCCGGTTGGAGCGCGCTGGTGCCGATCTCCGGGCCGTGCCGGTCGTACATCGCGCGCGCCGTGGGATCGCTGAGGACGCGGTACGCTTCGGCGATCTCGTCGAAGAGCGACCGCGCCTCGGCGTCCCAGAAGTTGACGTCGGGAGAATACTGTCGCGCCAGGCGCTGGTAGGCGCGCCGAATGTCGCGAGGTGCCGCCGTGGCCGTGATGCCCAGCACAGCGTAATAGTCGCGGCGCACCGATCGCTTCATCGTCCTATGTCACTTCTTGTCACCGAGATCTTCGAACTCGGCGTCGACGACTTCGCCTTCCTTCGGGCCGCCGCCGCTCGGCGCGCCGCCGGCCGTGGGGCCTCCGGCGCCGCCGGGCTGGCCCTTCGCCTGAGCCTCGCGGTACATGATCTCGGCGAGCTTGTGGGAGGCGCGCGTCAGGCTCTCCTGCGCATGCTTCATGCGCTCGACGTCCTCACTCTTGAGCGACTCCCGTGCTTCGTTCAGCGCGTCCTCCACGGCCTTGCGGTCAGCCTCGGGAAGCTTGCTGCCGTGCTCACCAAGCGTCCGCTCGGTCGAGTAGACAAGCGAATCGGTCTGGTTGCGAACTTCGATCTCTTGCCTCCGCTTGGTGTCCTCGGCCGCGTTCGACTCGGAATCCTTCACCATGCGATCGATCTCGTCCCGCGTGAGACCGGACGAGGCCGTGATCGTGATGTTCTGCTGCTTCCCCGTCGCCGTGTCGCGCGCCGACACGTTGAGAATGCCGTTGGCGTCGATGTCGAAGGTGACCTCGACCTGGGGCACTCCACGCGGCGCCGGCGGGATCCCGATCAGATGGAACTTGCCGAGCGTGCGATTGTCGCGCGCCATCGGCCGCTCGCCCTGGAGCACATGGACCTCGACCGAGGTCTGGCTGTCGGCGGCGGTCGTGAACACCTCGCTCTTCTTGGTCGGAATCGTCGTGTTGCGCGAGATCAGCGGCGTCATCACGCCGCCCAGCGTTTCGATGCCGAGGGACAGCGGCGTCACGTCGAGAAGCAGGAGGTCCTTCACCTCGCCCGTCAACACCGCCGCCTGCACCGCCGCGCCCACCGCGACCACCTCGTCGGGATTGACGCCCTTGTGGGGCTCCCGGCCGAAGAGGCTCTTCACGGCGTCCTGGACCTTGGGCATGCGCGTCTGGCCGCCGACGAGGATCACCTCATCGATGTCGTTCGTCGTCACGCCGGCATCCTGCATCGCCTGACGGCAGGGACCGAGGGTGCGCTCCACGAGGTCGGCCACCAGCGACTCCAGCTTCGCGCGAGTCAGCGTAAGCACCAGATGCTTGGGACCCGTCGCGTCCGCGGTGATGAAGGGCAGGTTGATCTCGGTCTGGAGCGTCGTCGACAGCTCCATCTTGGCCTTCTCCGCGGCCTCCTTGAGCCGCTGGAGCGCCATCCGGTCCTTCCGGAGATCGATTCCGTGCTCCTTCTTGAACTCCTCGGCGATCCAGTCCATCACGCGCTGGTCGAAGTCGTCGCCGCCCAGGTGCGTGTCACCGTTGGTGGCCTTGACCTCGAACACGCCCTCGCCGATCTCGAGGATCGAGATGTCGAACGTGCCACCGCCCAGGTCGTACACGGCGATCGTCTCGTCCTTCTTCTTGTCCATGCCGTAGGCGAGCGCGGCCGCCGTCGGCTCGTTGATGATGCGCATCACCTCGAGGCCGGCGATCTTTCCGGCGTCCTTGGTAGCCTGGCGCTGGCTATCGTTGAAGTACGCGGGCACGGTGATCACGGCCTGCGTCACCTTCTCCCCCAGGTAGGCCTCGGCCGCTTCCTTCAGCTTGCGGAGGATCATGGCGGAGATCTCGGGCGGCGCGTACTGCTTGCCTCGGATATCGACCCGCACGTCACCGTTGCTGGCCTTGACGACCTTGTAGGGCACGAGCTTGATCTCGCTCAGAACCTCGTCGTAGCGACGGCCCATGAACCGCTTGATCGAAAAGACCGTATTCTCCGGGTTCGTGATGGCCTGCCGCTTCGCCACCTGACCGACGAGGATCTCGCCGTCCTTGGTGAAGCCGACCACGGAGGCAGTCAGGCGACTGCCCTCCTGGTTCGCGATCACGGTGGGGTTCCCACCTTCCACGACTGCGACGACGGAGTTCGTCGTGCCGAGGTCGATACCGATCACCTTCGCCATGTCAGTCTCCCCTTGATGACGGTCGCGAGCGGGACGAGCCGGGCCCGTCCCGCTCTCATGCGCATCCGCCTACAGAACGTCGATCTTGATTTCCTTCGGTTTGACTTCTTCCGCCTTCGGCAGCCTGATCTCCAGGACGCCGTCCCGGTACGCTGCCTTCACCTTGTCGGCCTGGACCGGAACGGGAAGAGCGACCGAGCGCTCGAATTTCCCGTACACCCGCTCGAGGCGGTGATAGGAATCGTCCGTCTGCTCGCTCCCCCACTTGCGCTCGCCCTTGACGGTCAACAGGTCGCCGGTGATCGAGACACTGACTTCCTTCTCCCGTACCCCCGGAACCTCGAACGCGATGTGGAGGTCATCCTTCGTCTCGTACATGTCGACCAGCGGGACCCACAGACGATCACCGGCCGTCATCGTTGCAGGGCGGCCGAAGAAACTGTCGAAGAGGCGATTCATCTCTTGCTGGACGTCCGTGAGACCTTCCCACCGAACCTGCGACCCACCGAACGGACGCCAACGCTCAAGTGACATACTGTGACCCTCCTTAGATTACCGATGTCGCCGGCCTCCACGCCGGCATTAAATCTAAGTACGATTATCGTATATCATCTGTATTTAGGACTGTCAAATATGGTCCAAACAGGGAGCTGTCACCAGCCCTTAAATTGTCTCAGCTAAAGAAGTTTCGTGGTTCCTGGTGGTAGTCTCTCGGTGTGCGGCGGCTAGGCTGCGGCTGCCTGTCCATCATCTTTCTCGTAACGTTCCTGATCGGGGGGGTCGGCTGGATGGCTCAGGGCCTGTTCAAGGTCGCCGAGCTTCAGCCGGTGATCTTCACTCCCGCCGATGGCGTCAACGCTCAGCAGAAGATCTACGAGATGGTCGGGCGGGGACCGGGCGGCAAACGGACTCCTCGTTCGGTCGCCTTGTCGGAGCAAGAGCTCAACGCGTTCCTCGCTCGACACCTGGCCGAGATCGCCGACATGCCGGTCATGGGAGCGATCGTGCACCTCAGGGTCAACGATGTCTTCGACCTCGCCATCCGGTTGCCGACCCGGGTCCTGCTCGCAGAGACACCCTTGAGCAGCATCCTGGATCTGTCGCCGCCGCGCTGGGTCGACCGCCCCGTGTGGCTTCGACTGCGAGCCCGGACACAGGTGGAACCGGCGCCGTCGGGACAGCGTCGATTTCTCCGGCTGGACGTCGAGCGGCTCTATCTCGGCCGAACGCGGCTGCCTGCGGTCGCCCACCGGCTGCTGCTGAGCCCGATGGCGCTGAAGCTCCTTCTCTGGCCGCTACCCGCCGGAATCGACGATATCAGGGTCGAGCAGCAACAGGTCGTCATCCGGGGCGGCGGGTAGCCTCGACGTAGCGAAGCTGCAATCCATAGACGACCTCGTGGAGCACCTTGGTCTCTTCGGGAGTGCGCCTGCCCTCCGTCTTTTCCCTGAGGAGCACCAGCACGTCGATCAGCTCGGCCGCTTGTCGAAGATCGCGCTTGGCCTGTCCGCCGCCGGAATCCGGCATCCCTTCGAGGGCCGCGGCAGCGACACTTCCCAGCATGATGAACAGCCCGACGAGGCTCCGAGCCCCTCCTGCTGTCGACTCGGGCGGCGAAACCGGCTGGGGTGGTGAAACCGGCTCGGGTGGCGTCATCGGCTCGGGTGGCGTAACCGGCCTCGGGGACGAGGCCGGCTCGTCGGCGCGCCCGCGGCGGTCACGGACACGAAATCCCTGGTCGGCTTCGCTCTCGCTCATCACCGCCTTCGTAGCATACGCAGGAAATCCTTGCTGTATAATCGCATGACCGTCAGGTAAGGACATGACCGAGTCCGCCGGTCCCCTTTTCGAGCGCCTCCTTGGAATCATGGCGCGGCTCCGCGGGCCTGGCGGATGCCCGTGGGATCGCGAACAAACGCCGAGCTCCCTCAAGCCGTACCTCCTCGAAGAGGCCTATGAGGTCCTCGACGCGCTCGACGCCCGCGGCGAGCATCTCCTGGAAGAGCTTGGGGATCTGCTCTTCCAGGTGGTCTTCCATTCTCAGATCGCCGCCGAGCGCGACGAGTTCTCGATGAAGGACGTGGTCCGTCGCTTGAACGACAAGATGGTCGGACGCCATCCCCACGTCTTCGGAGATGCGGCCGTCGAGACCCCGACGGAAGCGCTGGCCCAATGGGAGGTGTTGAAGCAGCGCGAGGCGGAGGAAGCCGGACGAACGCGCTCGGTCCTCGACGGTGTCCCGCGCATGCTCCCGGCCCTCCTGCGCGCTCAACGCACGCAGGCCAAAGCCGCACGTGTCCATTTCGATTGGCCCGATGCCCGAGCGGCGTGGTCGAAGGTGGAGGAAGAGATGCAGGAAGCGGCGGCCGCGGTCGGCAGCGGTGATCGTGCCCGCATCAAGGACGAGCTGGGGGACGTGTTGTTCTCGCTGGTCAACGTAGCGCGGCTGGCGTCCGTCGACGCCGAGGACGCACTGACCGGGACGATCGAAAAATTTCACCGGCGGTTCACGCACATGGAGGCCGAACTGAGCGCGCGAGGCAAGTCCGTAGCGAGCGTCTCGCAGGAGGAGCTGGAGGAGTCGTGGCAGGCAGCGAAGGCCGACGAACGGCGGAGCGAGCAGGGCTGACGATGAAGCTCAAGATCGGTCAGGCGAGCATCGCGATCGAGCGCGGCGACATCACGGACTGGGACGTCGACGCCGTGACCAATGCCGCCAACACCAACCTGACGATGGGGGCGGGCGTCGGCGGCACGATCAAGCGCAAGGGCGGGGTCATCATCGAGGAAGAGGCGATGCGGCAGGGCCCGGTCGAAGTCGGCGAGGCAGTTCTCACGCCGGGCGGCAATTTGCGGGCGACGCACGTCATTCACGCCGCGGTGATGGGCCCCGATCTCAAGACCAACGCGGAGACGATAGGGCGAACCACCAAGGCCGTCCTCGCCCTCGCCGACAAGCACCGGATCACGTCGCTGGCGCTTCCGGCGTTCGGAACTGGAGTCGGGCACGTCCCGCCCGCGGCATCGGCTGAGGCGATGCTCAAAGAGGTGATAGGGCACCTAAAGGCCGGTCACTCCAGCCTGAAACGGGTCGCCTTCGTCCTCTACCAAGACGATGCGTACCGAGCCTTTACGGATACATTGAAGCGATTGGGGGGAGTATCGTAGAAAGGTTAAATGGGGCAAATCAGGCTGGGGCAGCCTGTGAACCGGCGACTGGGAGATCTCCTGGTCGCCGAAGGGCTCGTCAAGCAGGAAGAGCTGCAGCGCGCGCTCGCCGAACAGAAGGGGACCACTGAGAAGCTCGGATCGGTCCTCGTCCGGCTGAAGCTCGTCAACGAGGAACAGCTCACCGGCTTTCTGTCCCGACAGTACGGCATCCCGTCCATCACGCTGTCGCAGCTCGACATCGATCCCGGCATCCTTCGCCTCGTGCCACCGCAGATCGCCAGGAAGTACGAGGTGCTTCCCGTCAAGCGCGCGGCCAACACGCTGACGCTCGCCATGGCCGATCCGACGAACGTCTTCGCGCTCGACGACGTCTCCTTCATGACCAACTTGCAAGTCCTGCCGGTCGTCGCGTCCCAGGCGGCCATCCGGCGGGCGATCGAGCGCAACTACGAGAACCAGGGCGCCGCCATCACGGACGTGCTCACCGAGTTGGCGGAGGACCAGGCCAGCAACGTCGAGGTGGTGGACGACGACGAGGATAGCGGCGGCAAGGTCGACGTCTTCGAGCTGAAGGAGTCGGCCGACGAGGCGCCGGTCGTGAAGCTCGTCAACATGGTGCTGGTCGACGCCATCCAGAAGGGCGCCAGCGACATCCACTGGGAGCCGTACGAGAAGGCGTTTCGCGTCCGGTTCCGCATCGACGGCGTGCTCCACGAGATGCTGACGCCACCCAAGCGGCTCGAATCCGCGATCGTCTCCCGGCTCAAGATCATGTCGAGCCTCGACATCGCCGAACGCCGAGTCCCGCAGGATGGACGAATCAAGCTGCGATATCACACGCGCGAGATCGACTTCCGCGTGTCGATCCTGCCCACGATCTTCGGCGAGAAGGCCGTGCTGCGTATCCTCGACAAGGACGCGCTGCAGCTCGACCTGACGAAGCTCGGCTTCGATCCCGGGGCGCTCGAGACGTTCGAGAAGGTCATCCGGCAGCCCTACGGGATGATCCTGATCACGGGGCCGACGGGCTCGGGCAAGACGACGACGCTCTACTCGGCCATTCACACGATCAACTCGCCCGAGCACAATATTATGACGGCCGAAGATCCTGTCGAATACAACCTGAAGGGCGTGAACCAGGTCCAGATCAACGACGGGATCGGGCGGACGTTCGCCTCGGCCCTACGAGCCTTCCTGCGCCAGGACCCGGACGTGATCCTGGTCGGCGAGACGCGCGATCTGGAGACGGCGCAGATCTCGATCCGGGCGGCGCTGACCGGCCACCTGGTGTTCTCGACGCTGCACACCAACGACTCACCGTCGACGGTCGCGCGGCTCATCGACATGGGCATCCCGCCGTTCCTGGTCGCCTCGTCGCTGCTGCTGGTGATGGCGCAGCGCCTGGGGCGCAAGGTGTGCAAGGACTGCAAGGAGCCGTACGAGGTGGACGAGGACTCGCTGCTGCCGTACGGCCACGTGCTCACCGGCGTGGGCCGGACGCAGTTCTACAAGGGGCGGGGCTGCGCGACGTGCAGCTTCACGGGGATGAAGGGCCGGGTGGCCATCTACGAGGTGATGCCGGTCAGCCAGGAGATCCGCAACCTCATCCTCAAGAACGCGCCGGTGACCGACATCCGGGCGATGGCGCAGGCCCAGGGCATGAAGACGCTGCGCCAGGCCGGGCTCCTGAAGGTGCTGGCCGGAGCGACCACGGTGGACGAAGTGCTGCGCGTGACCGTGGCCGAGTAAGGGACCAAGGGAGGGCTCATGGCGGCCAACATGGCGGACCTGCTGCAGATCCTGGTGGAGCGCGGAGGATCCGACCTTCACCTCACGACCGGTACGCACCCGCAGATCCGGGTCGCCGGCAAGCTCACGTCGCTGACGCAGTTCGAAGTGCTTGCGCCTCAGGACACGCAACGGCTCGCCTACAGCGTGCTCAACGAGGGTCAGAAGCAGAAGTTCGAGGAGGAGAGCGAGCTCGACCTCTCCTTCGGGATTCAGGGGCTCGCGCGCTTCCGCTGCAACGTGTATCGCCAGCGCGGCGCGGTCGGGACGGCCATCCGCGTCATTCCGTACAAGATCCGGTCCTTCGATGAGCTCGGCCTGCCGAAAGTCGTGCAGGAGCTCGCCGACCGTCCCAAGGGCCTGGTGCTCGTCACGGGACCGACTGGATCAGGTAAATCGACGACGCTCGCGGCCATGGTCGACAAGATCAACAACGAGCGCGCCGAGCACATCATGACCATCGAGGACCCCATCGAGTTCGTGCACCCTCACAAGAAGTGCCTGGTCAACCAGCGCGAGGTCTTCGCCGACACGCAGTCGTTCAAGAACGCCTTGAAGGCCATCCTTCGCCAGGATCCGGACGTCGTGCTGGTGGGCGAGATGCGCGACCTGGAGACGATCGCGGCGGCCATCACGATCGCCGAGACCGGCCACCTGACCTTCGGGACCCTGCACACCAACTCCTGCGCCCAGACCATCAACCGAATCATCGACGTCTTCCCGACGGGCCAGCAGTCCCAGGTCCGCGCCCAGCTCTCACTCGTGCTGGAGGGCGTGCTGTCGCAGACGCTGGTGCCGAAGATCGGCGGGGGCCGCGCGATGTCCATGGAGATCATGGTGGCGACGCCTGCCATCCGCAACCTGATCCGCGAGGAAAAAATTCACCAGATCTACTCCTCGATCCAGTCAGGATTGAAGTACGGCATGCAGACGATGAACCAATCGCTGGCCGATCTCATCCGGCGACGGCTCATCTCGCGCGAGGATGGGATGAACCGCTCGACCATTCCGGAAGAGCTGGCCCAATTGCTGACGCACGAGAGCGGGGGAGCCGGCGCGGCGCCCGCACCAGCGGCGGCGGGCAGCGGCTCGCCGTTCGCGCGGCGCTAGGAGGACACGATGACGGTCTATGCCTATCGGGGACGGACCGGCGCCGGTGCGGTGGCCGGTGAGCTGGAGGCCACCGATCGCATGGCGGCCGTGGCCCAGCTCAGGTCGAGAGGTGTCGTCGCCACCGCCGTGCAGGAGAAGAAGGCCAAAACGGGTGGATTCACCTTCTCCTTCGCCAAGACGTTCGGGGGCCGGGTCAGCGACAAGGACATGGCCATCTACACCCGGCAGTTCTCGACGATGGTCGACGCCGGTTTGCCGATCGCGCAGTGTCTCACCATCCTGGGCGAGCAGAGCGAATCGAAAACGCTGCGTGAGGTGACGACGAACATCGCGCACGACGTCGAAGGTGGCGCGACCCTGGCCGACTCCTTCCGGAAGTTCCCCAAGACCTTCGACGATCTCTTCACGAACATGATCCAGGTCGGTGAGTCGGGCGGTGTGCTCGACGTCGTCCTCCAGCGCCTGTCGGGGTACATCGAAAAGGCCGCCGCCCTCAAGCGTAAGGTCAAGAGCGCGATGGTCTACCCGGCGACCATCATCAGCGTGGCCGTCCTCGTCATCATCTTCATGATGACGTTCGTCATCCCGACGTTCGCCTCCATGTTCCGGAACATGGGCGCCGAGCTGCCGCTGCCTACCAAGATCGTGCTGATGATCTCCGACTTCACGCGCCAGTACGTGTTGTTCATCCTCGCGGCGCTGGCCGGGTTCGTCTTCGCCTTCAGGAAGTACTACTCGACCGACCAGGGCAGCCAGGTGATCGACGCGCTTTTGTTGAAGGTGCCGATCGTCGGCATGCTCATCCGAAAGGTCGCGGTGGCCCGCTTCACCCGCACCCTCGGCACGCTGATCTCGTCCGGTGTCCCGATCCTGGAGGGCTTGCGCATCACCGCCCGCTCGGCCGGCAACCGGGTCGTCGAGAAGGCGGTCATGTCGGCGCGCGCGGCCGTGACGGCGGGCCGCACGCTGGCCGAGCCCCTGCGCGCCTCGCCGGTGTTCCCGCCCATGGTCGTGCACATGATCAGCGTCGGTGAGAACACGGGCGCGCTCGACCAGATGCTGGGAAAGATTGCCGACTTCTACGACGACGAAGTGGACGCCGCCGTCAGCGCGCTGACGTCACTCCTGGAACCGCTCATGATCGTGTTCCTCGGCGTGATCGTCGGCGGCCTGGTCGTGGCCATGTACTTGCCGATCTTCCGCATGGTGACGTTGATCAAGTAGGCGCTTTGCTGACCGAGTCGCGAGACGACGGCCCGTGACGGCGTTCGACGTCAATCGCCTGCTCCGCCTTTTTGCCTGGGCACGCCTCGGCATCGCGGAGGTGCTGCTGATCATGGCGCCGCTCCTGCCCAGCGACCTCGTGCCGGGCACGAGCATCGGCATCCTGGCCTTGCCGCTGTTCGTCGTCGTGGTGACGTCGGGCGGCCTGTTGCTGCTGCCACCTCTGACCCAGCCCCGGAGGGTCGCGTGGCTGTTGTGTCTCCTCGACGTGGTCCTGGTGACGGCGGTCGTGGCCGCCACCGGCGGTCCACGGTCGATCTACGCCTTCCTCTATGTGCTCTCGGTCACCGCCGCCTGCGTGCTGCTGCCTCGCGCGGGCGCCTTGGCCATGGCGGCAGCCGGGAGCCTTCTCTACACGGCCCTCGTGTTCATCCGCACGATCTTTCCGGTGACGGCGTTCTTCGAACCCCCCCATGAGACGACCGCGCTCGAAGTCCTCACCATCTTCCTGAACGCCGGCACATTCCTGGTGGTCGCCATCGTCGCCGGCGGACTCGCCGAGCAGTACCGGACGACGCGCCAGGAACTGGAGCGTCAGCGCCACGACCTTCGCGACCTTCAGGCGTTCAAGGCCGTGATCCTGAACTCCGTGGGCACCGGCCTCATCGGCCTCGATCGCGAGCACCACGTGACGGCGCTGAATCCCGCGGCGGAGGAGATCACCGGGCGGGCGGCGACCGATGTCATCGGGCAGCCGTGGGCCGAGCTCTTCGGCGCGGCCGTGCCCATCGCGGCGATCGAGCACGCCATCGCCGAGCATCCTCGAACTCCGGCACGGCACGAGACAAGCCTGACCCGACAGGACGGCGGTGTCGTTCCCGTCCGGTTCACGTTCTCCACGCTGCGCTCCGGCGACGGTCACCGTCTCGGCATGATCGCCATCTGCGAGGACCTCTCCGAGATCCGCGAGATGGAGGCCCGAATGCGGCAGGCCGATCGCCTGGCCACCGTTGGACGGATGGCCGCCAACATCGCCCACGAGATCCGCAACCCGCTTGCCTCGATGACCGGCGCCATCGAGGCGCTGGCTGGCCCCGTGCCCGGGAGAGACGAGCGTGAGCGTTTGACACAGATCGTGTCGCGCGAGTCGGAACGGCTCAATCGCATCATCAGCAACTTCCTCGAGTACGCCCGACCGGCGCCGTTGACGCTCGAGACCGTGAACGTGGCGGAGATCCTGGACGAAGTGCTCGTGCTCCTCGAGCACCGCGAGCTCCCGCCCAGCCTCAAGATCGTGCGTGAGTTTCCGACGGTCGTGACCGCGCGCGTGGACTCGCAACAACTCCGGCAAGCGGTGTGGAATCTCTGCCTGAACGCCGTGGAGGCCATGCCCGATGGCGGTGAGCTACGCGTGAGCGCGGGGCTCGAAGATCATCGGCTCTATCTGGTGATCCGCGACACCGGCGACGGCATCCCCAGCGCCGATCAACCCCACGTCTTCGAGCCCTTCTTCTCGACGAAGCCGGGGGGCAGCGGGCTCGGGCTCGCCCTCGTGCACCGGATCGTACGCGATCACGGGGGGGACGTGAGCCTGCGGGGCGGCGCCAGTGGCGGCACCAGCGCCGTGCTGATCCTGCCGGCGGCGGCCGCCACGGCGGTGACGCGATGACCGCCGCTCGCGTCCTCGTCGTCGACGACGAGCGCAGCATGCGTGATCTCCTGAGCATCACGCTCCGACAGGCCGGCTACGACGTGACGCTCGCCGACGGTGGCGAGAACGCCATCGACGCGCTGAAGAGCGACAGCTTCGACCTGGTGGTCACCGACCTGCGCATGCGCAAGCTCGACGGCCTTGCCGTGCTGCGCGGCGCCAAGGAGATCTCGCCGAGCACGGTGGTGGTGGTCGTCACCGCCTTCGCCTCCACCGAGACCGCGGTCGAGGCCATGAAGCTCGGCGCCTACGATTACATCACCAAGCCCTTCAAGCTCGACGAGATGCGCCTGACTATCGAAAAGGCGCTCGAGCGCAAGCGACTCCAGGACGAGAACATCGCGCTCAAGCGCGAGCTCTCCAAAGAGCGCGGGTTCGAGAACTTCGTGGGGCACAGCCGGCGGATGCTCGAGGTGTTCGACACCATTCGCAAGGCGGCGAACGGAACCTCGACGGTGATGGTCACCGGGGAAAGCGGGACGGGAAAGGAGCTCGTCGCCCTGGCCATCCATCACGAGGGCGGCCGGCGGCACGGCCCCTTCGTGTCCGTGAACTGCGGCGCGATCCCGGAAGGACTCATGGAGTCGGAGCTGTTCGGCCACCTCAAGGGCGCCTTCACCGGCGCGGTGGCCAACACCCAGGGATTGTTCGCGTCGGCCGAAGGCGGCACGCTGTTCCTCGACGAGATCACGGAGATCCCGACGACCATCCAGGTAAAGCTCCTGCGGACCATCCAGGAGCGCGAGGTTCGTCGCGTGGGCGACACCCGGGACGTCAAGATCAACGTGCGACTCATCGCCGCATCCAACCGTGACCTCGGCAAGGCGGTGGCCGACGGGTTGCTCCGCGAGGACCTCTTTTATCGACTCAACGTCATCCCGGTCCACCTGCCGCCCCTTCGGGATCGGCGCGAGGACATTCCCCTCCTCGTCGCTCACTTCATCCAGAAGCTCGCGGGCCAGCTCGGCAAGCGCGTGACGGCGGTGGCGCCCGATGCGCTCGTCGTGCTCGAGCGCTATCACTGGCCCGGCAACATTCGCGAGCTCGAAAACGTCATCGAGCGGGCGATCGTGCTGGGAAGCGGTGAGATCCTCGGCGTCGACGCCCTGCCATCTTCGCTGGCGGCGCCGCGCAGCGTGCAGGAAGTCGCGATCGACCTGCCATCGGCAGGCCTGAATCTCGACGACGTCCTCGATCGGATGGAGCAGCGCTACATCGAGATGGCCCTCGAGCGCACGGGGGGTGTTCAGACCCGCGCCGCCGAGTTGCTGGGCCTCAGCTTCAGGCAATTCCGCTACAAGCTCCAGAAGCATTCCCATCGCACGAATCCACGGCCGACGGCAGCACCACGGCCGGACTGACGGTTTTCGTCAACTCACTGACCGCGGCGGTCACGATGCCCAGGTCGTGAGAGGCCTGCTCGATCCGCTAAGCCTCTGAAATGCCTGCCGGATTCGCTCCCCGCCGGGTGTGGCACCCCGCGTGCACCTCGTGACCGACCGACAGTCGAAGCCATTTCTCAAGGGGGCAGCGATGATTACGTTTTGGAACAAGAAGCGCTGCACGATGGGCGGTCAGCGCGGCTTCACGCTCATCGAATTGATGATCGTCGTCGCGATCATCGGCATCCTGGCCGCCATCGCCGTTCCGCTCTACGCCAATATGCAGGCGCGGGCGCGTATCGCGAAGGCTCAGGCGGACATCCGCGGTATGGCCTCCGCCGTCTCGGCGTGGGGGGCGCACATGGGTACGCTGCCAAGCGTGCTCGATCTGCTCACGGCCATCGCGACCAGCCCGCAGAACATCACGGCCGGGCCGTTCATGGCCGCGATCCCGACGCCTCCCAGTACGGCGTGGGGCTCGGCCTACTTCTACGCTGCCAACGCCAACGGCACCTTCACGATCTCGGCCGCGGGCGACGGCGCCACGGTCTCCGCTCCGTAACGGTCCTGCGCGGAGCGCCGTCGGGGCCCGTGAACGCGGTACCCGACGCGCTCCGCGCATGATGGTTCCCCGAATGACTTCTCTCGAAAACGCACCCTCTCGCAGTGAGGCGCTGCCGCGGCCACTCGGCTTCATCGCCAACCCGGCGACGCCCGGGCTGGCCGGGCGAGCTCTGTCGGTCGCGCTCGCCGCCCGCGTCCCGCTCCTGATCGCCCTGGTCACCTTCGTCGTCTTCTCTCCGGCGCTCTGGAATCACTTCGTGGACTGGGACGACCAGGTGAACTTCCTCACCAACAACGACTACCGTGGGCTCGGCTGGACGCACATCCGGTGGATGTTCACGAGCTTCCTGATGGGGCAGTGGATCCCGCTCACCTGGATGACGCTCGGCCTCGATTACACGCTGTGGGGCATGAGGCCGCTCGGGTACCACCTGACGAACCTGTTCCTGCATGCAGCGAACGCGGCGCTGTGCTTCCTGGTGGCGCGGCGGCTGCTCGCACGCGCCATGCCCAGCCTCTCGGGAGCCACGCTGACCTCGGGTGCCGCGGCGGCCGCGTTGTTCTTCGCGCTCCATCCCCTGCGCGCCGAATCGGTGGCGTGGGTGACCGAGCGCCGCGATCTGCTGTCCGGATTGTTCTTTCTGCTGACAGTCCTGACCTATCTGGCGGCGCGCGACGCCGCGCCCGAGCGCGCCCGCCGCTGGACCGCGCTGTCGATCCTCTGCTACGCGCTGGGCTGCCTGTCCAAGTCAATGGTGGTCACGCTGCCAGTGATCCTGCTGCTCCTCGACGTGTATCCGCTCCGGCGTCTGGAGTTGCGTCAGTGGCGCACCCCGGCCGCGCGTGCGCTCCTCGTTGAGAAGGCGCCCTACATCGGCCTCGCGGTCTTCACCGCCGTGATGGCGGTCTGGGCCCAGCATTCGAATCGCTACCTGACCTCTCTGGAGTCGGTCTCGGTCTTCGAGCGCGGCCCGCTCGCACTCTTCAGCCTGGCGTTCTACGCGAGCAAGACCGTGCTTCCGCTCGGGCTCTCTCCTCTGTACGAGTTGCCGGCGCGGATCCACCCGCTGGAGAGTCGATTCGCGCTCAGCGCCGCCGCCGTGGTCATGGTCACCGTGGGTGTCTGCGTCGTCGCACGGCGGTGGATGGCGCTGCCCGCGGTGTGGGCCGCCTACGTGGTCAGCGTGGCGCCGGTGAGCGGCATCCTGCACAACGGCCATCAGCTCGCCCACGATCGTTACAGTTACCTGAGCTGCCTGCCGCTGGCCGTGCTCTTCGGAGGCGCCATGGCGGCCGCGCTCGTCGCCGTCCGAACCGGCGTGATCCGACCGTCGCTGGCCCGCGTGGCCGTTGCCGTCGGCGTGGCCTGGCTCGTGGGACTGAGCTTGATGACGTGGCACCAGGTGAAGGTCTGGCGTGACAACGACACGCTCTGGCGGTATGCGCTCGACGCCGATCCGGACTGCGCCATCTGCCACAGCAACCTCGGCGTCTCGCTCTACAACCGCCGCATCATCGACCTCGCCCTGGAGCGCTTCGAACGCTCCATCGCGCTACGTCCCGACCGCGTGCGGACCCACGGCAACCTCGGCCTCGCCCTGATGGCCGCCGGGCGCTCGGAGGAGGCCGTGTCGCACTTCGAGCTGGTCCTGGCGAAGTATCCGACGCACAACGAGACGCGGAACAACCTCGCGGTGTCGCTGCTCCAGCTCGGCCGATACGAGCCGGCGATCGTCCAGTTGCACGAGATCCTGCGCCAGGAGCCGGACCACGTCCTGGCCCACACCAATCTCGGCTCTGCATTCCTCGATCTCCATCGACCTGGAGATGCCGCGGTCGAGCTCGAGCGGGCCGCGGTCATCAAGCCGGACCTTCCGCAACCGCGCGTCGGTCTCATCAAGACCTATCTGGCGCTGCGTCGCATGGACGCAGCCCGGTCACAGCTCGAGATCCTGCGCGGGATCGACGCGGTCGCCGCGGTGCACATCAGCCCGCTGTTCGTCACGGAATGGTAGGGTCGAGGGGCCATGCTCGTTCTCGTCGGCGTCTTCGGGCTCGCGATCGGCAGCTTCCTCAACGTCGTCATCGCGCGCCTGCCCGAACACCGTAGCCTCTGGCGGCCAGGCTCGGCGTGCCCGACGTGCGGCGCGGCCATCGCCTGGCACGACAACATCCCGGTCGTGTCCTATGTCGCGCTGCGTGGGCACTGCCGTGCCTGCAGTGCAGTGATCCCGTGGCGCTATCCCGTGGTCGAAGCCGCGACCGCCCTCCTCTTCATCGCTGCATTCGAACGCTTCGGGGCGACGGCGAACTTCGTCGTGGCCGCTGTGCTCCTGGCCGCGCTCGTCGCGATCACGGCCATCGACGTCCGGCTTCAAATCATTCCGGATGCGATCACGTTGCCCGGTATCGTCGTCGGGTTCATTGCCAATCTGGCCACATCGCGTGTCTCCTGGGTCGATTCGGCGATGGGAATCGTCGTCGGGGGAGGGATCTTTTGGGCCATCCTGGAAGGCAGTCTCCTGCTCACGGGTCGAGAAGGAATGGGCGGTGGGGACGTCAAGCTCGGTGCCATGCTCGGCGCATTTCTTGGCTGGAAAGTCGCGCTCTTGTCGATCTTTTTGGCCGTGCTGCTCGGCGGCATTGTTGCGCTCGTGCTGCTCGGCTCCAGGACGACGGGACGCAAGGATCCCATCCCGTTTGGTCCCTTCCTTGCAGCCGGTGGAGCTGCCGGCCTCTTCTGCGGCGAAAGGCTCGTTACTTGGTACATGAGCGCATTCGCAGGTTAGGGGTACGAGGCGTCGGCCTCGCCGAGTTGATCGTCGTCGTGGCGATCCTCGGCCTGCTGGCCGCGGTCGGCGTGCCTTACCTCGTCAGCTACTGGCAGGCGTCGACCTTGACGGCCGGGGCCCAGGAGCTCCAGACCATTCTGAACGGCGCACGACAGCTCGCGATCCGGAATAACACGTCGGTCTGCGTGAAGCGCAACACGACCAGCATGCAATACATCAGCAACGGATGTGGCGGAACCGTCTGGACCGGCGCGGGCAGCGATAACTCCGGCTGGATTCCGCTCGTCAACGGCATCACGATCACGGCGGGCCCGGCGCCCGACGTCATCTTTACGTACCTCGGTGCCGCCGCCCCTGGTGGGACGTACACCGTCAAAGCTCCCAGCAACGCACAGACAGTGACGGTCACCGTGGCCGGCTCCGGGAGAGTGACGATCCCTTGACGCTCGACGCCCGCGGGCTGACGCTCGCCGAAGTCGTCGCCGCGGCCATGATCGTCGGGATTGGGCTCGCCGGTTTGATGATCGTGGTCCCGATCGGGAGCTTCGGGCTTGCCGAAGGCAATCAGCTCACGACCGCTACGTTCCTGGCCGAAGAGCGGCTCGAACACGTCAGGAACGCACTGTGGACGTCGAGCCCCGACAACGACTGTGTGGGCATCGGGCCGATGGCCGCGCCGACGGTGCCGGCCACCAAGAATTGCACGAACGGAGCTCTCACGCTGGCCGCGGGTGACGTCACCTTCGGTGACGAGCCCAGCGTGGCGGCGCCGTACACGAGCTACGCCCGGACCGTGCGCATCCAGGACTGCGCCTCGACACCGTGCACGGGCATCGCAACCGCCGGAATGCGGCAGGTCACGGTCACGATCAGCTACCGTCCCCTCACCGCCGCTGGCGTTGCGGCCAGCGACAAGTCCGTGACGCTCACGATGCTGGTGGCCCAGCGATGACGGACCGCCGGAAGGATCCGCTCGGCCTCGAACGGTCGTGATGATTTTCAAAGTCCGCAGTGTGGTGGGCACGCACGACGTGAACTGGAGCGCCGAGGCGTGCCTAAAACGTTGGTGCCCGTGAGGTGGACTCCTATACTGGTGAACGAGTGAAAATCGATGTTTAACATTCCATTTTTCCGGCGGACCTCGGACACGTTTGGCCTGGATATCGGTTCCAGCGCCGTGAAGGTCGTGCAACTTCACGGCTCCTCGTTGATCGGGCTCGGCGTGGCGTCACTGCCTCCCGATGCGATCGCGGAAGGCACGATCAAAGATCCCCCGAGCGTCGTCGAGGCCATCAAGGACGCCGTCGGCCGAGCGGCCGTCGGGTCCAAGGAAGCGGCCATCGGTGTGTCGGGGCGCGAGTTGATCATCAAGAAGGTCCAGATTCCTGAAGTGCCGGTCAAGGAGCTGCGAGACGCGGTGCAGCTCGAAGCCGAGCACCACATTCCGTTCGCGATCGACGAGGTCTTCCTCGACTATCACGTCGTGGGTCGCCACGACGGCGCCATGGATCTGATCCTGGTCGCCGTGAAGAAGTCCAAGGTCGTCGAGTACGTGGGCGTGGTCGAAGAGGCGGGTCTCAACGCCGTGGTCGTGGACGTCGACGGCTTCGCGCTCGGCAACCAGTTCGAGCTCAACCAGCAAAACGAGCGCGGCGAGGCGGTGGCGCTCATCGATATCGGCGCCTCCATCATGAAGACGAACGTGCTCCGGGGTGGAACGCCGATCTTCGCGCGCGACATTCCCTTCGGCGGCAACAGCTACACGAACGCGATCGCCCAGCACTTGAAGATTCCGTTCGATCAGGCCGAGAGCGCCAAGCTCGGACGAGACGTCGGCGTGAGCTGGGAATCGCTGGTGCCGGCCCTCGAATCGGTGTCGCGCGAGCTGTCCCTCGAGGTCCAGCGCACGTTCGACTACTTCGCCTCCACGGCCGACTCCGAGCGCATCGGCAAGATCGTCCTGGCCGGCGGGTGTGCCCAGCTGCCCGGATTGACGGACTACCTCTCCTCGACGTGGGGCATCCCGGTCGAGCTGGCCCAGCCGTTTGCTCGGATCGATGTCGGCGGCGGCCACTCGGAGGTCGTCGGGGCGGCCGGGCCGTCGCTCGCGGTCGCGGTGGGCCTGGCCCTCCGCCAGCCTGGAGACAAGAACGAATGATCAGGGTCAACCTGTCGCCGGCGGGACGAGCGCGGCCAGCCTTTCAGTTCAAGCTGCCGAGCTTCAATGTCGGCCTCCTCTTCCTCGTCGTGTATCTCGCCGCGCTGGGCGGGGTCGCCACGTACTGGTGGCAACTGGAGAGCGACGAGAGCCGGCTCACCCGCGAGATCGACGTCATGAACCGCGAGTTGACCACGCTGCGCGTCGTGACCGGTCAGGGCCCGCAGATCAAGGCCCAGGCAGCCGAACTTCGACAGCGCGTGCAGGTCATCGCCGAGCTGACGAAGACCCAGGGCCGGCCGCTGCGGTTCCTGGACGCCTTCGCCGACATCATTCCGAAGGACCTCTGGATCACGGGCATCGAGGAAAAAGGCGCTGTCCTCCTCTTCAGGGGCACGGCGTTCTCCACGACCGCGGTGTCGGACTTCATGCAGAACCTCCGGGCATCCGGACGGTTCAAGGAAGTGGACATCGTCGTGGCACGCCAGGAGATCACCAAGACACCGCGCTTCGTGACCTTCGAGGTCACGTGCCGGTTCGAGACCTGATATGGCCCTCCCCGCGTTCTTCGACCCGATCGTCAACGCGCCGCGCTGGCAGAAGTTCGCCCTCGGCATCTTCGGACTGGTCATCCTCGGGGCCGGTAGCTACTTCTTGGTGCTCTCGCCGCTCGAGATCAAGGTCAACGCGCTCCGGGCGCAGCGGTCCACCGTTCAGCGCGAGCTCCTGGAAGCCCGGGCGGCCGCGGCCGACCTCGCCCGCGTCCGGCTCGAGATCGCCGCACTGCAGGCCCGACTCGACACGATGAAGGAACGCCTGCCCGGCGAGAAGGACCTCCCACCGTTGTTCCGGACTGTCACCGATGCCGCCTACCAGTCCGGGCTGCAGGTGTCGCTGTTCCAGCCGAAGGAAGGACGCATCCACGATTACTACGTCGAGATTCCCATCACCCTGGCGGCCGAGGGCGGGTACCACCAGCTCGGTGAGTTCTTCGAGCGAGTCGCCGGTTTCCCCCGCGTGGTCACGGTGCAGGAGATGAAGATGGCGGGGATCTCCAAGAGCCGGAATCCGCTGAAGGCCGACCTCGTGCTCGCGACGTACCAGTACCGACCCGTGGGCTCGCCGCCGGCGCCGAAGCCCGGACAGCCTGGAGCCCCGAAGTGAAGGCCGTCCCGGCGCTCGTCGTGGTCGGGCTCGCGACGAGCCTGACCGCGTGCAGCGGCGGCAGTGCGTCGCAGGCACCATCGGCCTCGGCGCCGACCGCACCGATGCCCGCCGCACCAACGGCGTCTCAGCCGGTGGCGAGCGCGACGGCGTCGGAGCCTCAGGCGCCCCCGCCGGTGAAGTACCAGGCCAAGGGCCGGCGTGATCCCTTCGAGAACCTGGAAGTGCGCGAGGGCGCGAGCGGTCCCACCCTCGCCTCCGCCAAGCTCACCGGCATCGTGCAGGGCTCTCGGGGCCCCCTCGCGCTCGTGGAGACCTCGGATGGCCTCGGTTACATCCTGAAGCCCGGCGATACGCTCGGGGACGGTCGGCTGCTCGAGATCGGTTCGGACTCGGTCGTGTTTCGCATCGCCGTTCGCACGGGCTCCACTACGGACCGCGTGGTCCTCAAACTTCCGGGTGACTGAATGATCACACAGCGACGCAGTGGGCAGTGGGTGACGGCAGGGTTACTCGCGCTCCTGATCGCGCTTCCGGCGCGGACCCCGGCCGAGGAGCCGAAGCTGGCCTCGGCGACTGAGCTCAAAAAGGTCGCCGTCGAACATCAGCCCGACGCGACGATCGTGCACATCACGACGTCCGGCGCCGCGAAGTATCACGCCGAGTTCATGGATTCTCCGAGCCGGCTCGTCGTCGATCTCGAAGACACCGTGTATGCGTGGCGCAAGGCGCCACTGCCCGTCACCGAGGCGCCGGTGAAACAGATCCGCGGCGCGCAGTACCGGAAGGGGATCGCCCGCCTCGTCATCGAGTTCACCCGCAAGGTCGGGTACGCGATCCGTGAGGACGAGGACGGTCTGACGATCGTGGTCCCGCGGGTAGTCGCCGACGTCTCCGCGGCTCCCAAGCCGCTTCCCTTGAAGAGTCCCGTAGTGGCCGAAGCGCCGGCCGAGCCCAAGGACGCGCCGGCGGCTGCGCCGGCGGAGATCAAGCCGATGCCGGTGCTCCCGGCGCCGGTGAAGCCCGCGCCGATCCCGAGGCCTGCCGCGAGGGTGGTGGCCCAGGCGCCAGCTCAGGCGCAGGCCCCGGCTCCGGCGCCCACGCCGGTCGTTCCGCCGCCGGCGGCCACGGGCGGCCCGCATCTCATCTCGCTCGACTTCAAGGACGCCGACGTCATCAACCTGCTCCGCATCCTTGCCGCCGAGAGCGGCCGCAACATCGTCATCGGCGACGACGTGAAGGGCAAGATGTCGATCGCGCTCCGCAACGTGCCCTGGGAGCTCGCGCTCGATACCATTCTGAGCGCGCGGGGTCTCGAGAAGGTCGAGCGCGGCGGCGTGATGCGCATCGTCTCCACCGAGCAGCTGACCAAGGAGCGCGAGGCGCGGGCCCGCGTAGAAGAGGCGAAGCTGAAGGGCGAGGCGGAAGTGCGGGCGAAGCTGGCCGAGGCCCAGGTCAAAGAGGCCGAAGCGGTCCAGCGCAAGCTCGCCGCGGAGGCCGCCCAGCGGGAGCAGGAGGCGAAGGGTCCCCTGCGCGAGGAAACGATCCGCATGCAGTACGCGGACCCCGAGGAAGTCGCCAAGACGCTGCAGGGCATCCTGGGCATCCCCGCCGAAGGCGCCAAGGTTGCCGGCCCCGGATTCCTCGGTCTTCCGCCCAACCCTGACATGGGCATCGGCTACCAGGGCGCGCCTCCAGCCGGGACCCAGGTGCCGATCACGCCCGTGTCGGTCTCCCAGGACGTGTTGAACAAGGGCTTGACCATCCGCGCTCACAAGCCGACGAACACCCTGTTTCTCCGCCTGTACGAGGCCGACCTCGAGCGCGTGAAAAAGCTCATCCGCGAGGCGCTCGACATCCCGCTGCCACAGGTCAAGATCGAAGCGCGCATGGAGATCCTCGACCGCAGCGCGCTCGAGCAGATCGGTATCCAGTGGGGCGGCCTGTGGGCCGGGGTTTCGGGAACCACGACGCTGGTGGGCCAGGGACTTCAGACGACGACGGGTCCGGGCGGCCAGACGATACCGATCCAGCCTGGATTCCAGCAGGGAACGGCTAACGTGATCGGCCTCGCGCCGGCCAATCTCGGCCGCGGCTTCGGCCCAGTCACCGGCCCCGGCTTGGGCATTCTGGCGGACCCCCCGGGTGGCGTCGCAACCGGCGGCTTCCCGATCAGCTTCCAGACCGGCCTGCCGAGCGGTGCGAACCTCGTGAACTTGCCGATCAGCGCGTTGCCGAACGCCGGCCCGCTGCCGGCGGCCGGCCTCGCCTTCGGCATCGTCGGGCGGACGTTCAACATCAACCTCGCGCTGCAGGCGCTCGCCACGCAGGGCAAGACGCGAACCCTGGCCCGGCCCGAGATCGTCACCGTGGAGAACAACAAGGCGACGATGTCGCTCGGTGCGTCGTCGAGAACAACTCACGCGGTGACGTGGTCAACCTCGGCAACGCCGGCTCCCCACCCGCGATCAACCGCCGCAAGGCGGAGACCCAGGTCCTGATTCGCGAGGGTGATCGCCTGATCATCGGCGGCGTGACGACCAGCGTGAACCAGAACACGGTGCGCAAGATCCCGCTGTTCGGCGACATCCCGATCCTGGGTTACCTGTTCAAGCAGAACGAGAATTTCGAGCAGGGCCGGGAGCTGGTCGTCTTCCTGACGCCGTCCGTATTGAAGTCGATGACGACCGCGGCGATGTCGGGTGCGGCGACCCCCGCGCCCGCTCCCGCACCTCGGTAAGCTGCTGGCCGGTCCCGCCCTGGGGGCCGGCACCAGCCGCGCGCCGCGTGGTACTCTCAACGGCACGCGACGAGGGCTTCTTCGATGGCTGAGATCTTCCGTTTCCTGACCGCTGGCGAGTCCCATGGCGAAGCACTGACCGCCGTCATCGACGGCGTTCCCGCGGGGCTCCCCTTGACCGAAGCTGATATCGACGTCGATCTGGCGCGCCGCCAGCGCGGCTACGGCCGTGGTGGACGGATGAAGATCGAGCGCGACCGCGTTCACATCGTGTCCGGCCTCCGCTGGGGCCAGACACTGGGCAGCCCGCTCACGCTACAGATCGCGAATCGAGACTGGGAGAACTGGAAAGCCACGATGTCGGTCGGACCTCCCGAGGCGGGCGCCGCGCACAAGGAAGTGACGCGCCCGCGCCCCGGGCACGCAGACCTCGCGGGCGCGATGAAGTACGGCCACCGCGACATCCGCAACGTGCTCGAGCGCTCCAGCGCTCGCGAGACGACCGCGCGGGTCGCGGTGGCGGGCGTGGCCAAGCGCCTGCTGGCTGAATTCGGGATCACGATCCTCAGTCACGTCACCGAGATCGGCGGCGTCCGAACGTCCCACGACTTCGAGATGCCGTGGGACGAGGTGAAGCAGCGCGCGGAGGCCTCGGAGGTCCGCTGCGCTCATGCCGAGACCGAGGCGGCCATCATCGCGGCCATCGACGACGCGAAGACCAAGGGCGACACGCTGGGAGGCGTCTTCGAGGTCGTCGCCCTCGGCTGTCCGGTCGGGCTCGGCTCCTACGTGCAGTGGGATCGGCGTCTCGACGGCCGCCTCGCCCAGGCCTTCTCCGCCATTCAGGCCATCAAGGGCGTCGAGCTGGGCCTCGGCTTCGAGGCGGCGCGGCGCCCTGGCTCCGCCGTCCACGACGAGATCCTCTTCGACGCCGACAGTGGCTTTCGACGCTCGAGCAACAACGCCGGAGGCCTCGAGGGTGGGGTGACCAACGGCCAGCCCGTGATCGTGCGAGCCGCCATGAAGCCGCTCTCGACGCTGCGGACGCCCCTCAAATCGGTCGATCTCGCGACCAAGGAAGCCGTCGAGGCCGTCGTCGAGCGCAGTGACGTCTGCGCGGTGCCGGCGGCCGGCATCGTGGGCGAGGCGATGATGGCGATCGTCCTGGCCAACGCGTTCCTCGAGAAATTCGGTGGCGACAGCATCGACGAGATCCGCCGCAACCACACCGCCTACCTCGAAGGCCTGAAGCGATGGTAGTGCGAGGTGAGCCGCGCCCGGGCGGTGAGCCGAGCGGTGAAATCGGCTCGACAATCGTGCGAGGTGAGCCGCGCCCGGGCGGTGAGCCGAGCGGTGAAATGCTCGGATCATTGCCCCGATGAACATCGACGTCCAGCTGGGCTCCCGATCCTACGCGATCGTCGTGGAGCGCGGTGCGCTCGCCAGCGTCGGCGCCCGGTTGAAATCGCTCGGCGTCGGCTCGCGAGCGGCGCTCGTGAGCGCGGCTGGCATCCTCAGCGCCCACGGCAAGACCGTCACCGAGAGCCTCGAGAAGGCCGGGTTCACGGTCACGACCCTGGAGGTTCCCGACGGCGAGGCGGCCAAGACGCTCGGCGTGGCCGAGCGGTGCTGGAATGCGCTGCTCGAGGCCGGCCTCGACCGCACGTCGACGGTGCTGGCGCTCGGCGGGGGCGCCGTCGGTGACGTGGCCGGCTTCGTCGCCGCCACGTACATGCGTGGCGTCAACTTCGTCCAGCTCCCCACCACCGTGCTGGCTCAGGTCGACGCCTCCATCGGCGGCAAGACGGCGATCGATCATCCGCGCGCCAAGAACCTGATCGGCGCGTTCCACCAGCCACGGCTGGTGCTGAGTGACCCCGCCACTCTGTTGACGCTGCCCCCGCGCGAGTTCAAATCGGGGCTGGCGGAGATCGTCAAGCACGGCATCGTGCTCGACGCGGCCTATTTCGACGACGTGGCGGCCAGCGCCCGGGCGCTCCTGGACCGCGATCCGGCGACGCTCGAGCGAATCATCGGGGGCTCGTGCCGGCTCAAGGCTAGGGTCATCGAGCGGGACGAGCAGGAGGCCGACCTGCGCGCCGTGCTCAACTATGGACACACGATCGGTCACGCGCTGGAGGCGGCCAGCGGTTACGAGCGCTGGACGCACGGTGAGGCCGTCTCGCTCGGCATGGTCGCCGAGGCCCGCCTGGCTCGGCAGCTTCGCCTCGCCGATGCGTCGACCGTCGAGCGTCAGGAGCGGCTGCTCACGGCGGTCGGTCTGCCCACCCGCGCCGAAGGCATCGACGTCGACGGCGTGCTGACCGCGATGCGACGGGACAAGAAGTCGCGCGATGGGCGCGTGCCGTTCGTGCTGGCGCCCACGATCGGCGCCTTCAAGGTCGTCTACGACGTTCCGCCGGCCGACGTTCGGGCGGCGCTGGCCTCACTCGCAGGGTAGCGCGTTGACAAGCGAAACGAGCGCCCCGTATAACGGTTCTGCGATGACGGTGGACGATCCCGCGATCACCGGCGCCATCCGTCGGCACGAAGAGCGGCTCCAGCGGGATCCGGAGTCGCTCGCCTTCGCCCAGCTCGCCGATCTCTACCGGAAGTCGGCGCTCTGCCGGCGTGGCCTCGACCGCTATCCCCACTACACGACGGCCCGACTGATCCTGGCCAAGACGCTGCTCGGAGAGGGCGACCACGACGCCGCGCTCGCCGAGCTCACCTCCATCCTCGGGGAGAGCCCGAAGGAGGCGCAGGCCCATCGCCTCAGCGCCGAGATCCATCGGCTGCGCGGTGACCTGGACGCGGCGGCGCACCACCTGGACGCGGCGGCGCGGCTCGATCCGACCGACCGAGAGTCACGGGCGCTACTCGGGCTCTTGCGGGCTGCGCCGCACGACGGCGAGATCAGCGGCCTCGCCCGTGTGCTCGCCGACGACACGTTCGTGACGACCGCGTTCGGCGCCCTGTGCCTCGACCAGGGCCTCACCGAGGAGGCCCTCAACATCTTCATTCGGATCCTGCGCAAGGAGCCGAACAACGCCGACGCACGCGCGGGACTGGAAGGCGCCCTGCGCGCGCGCCTGAAACGGAGGGGTTAGCGCGCGATGCAGGTGTCGACCGCCGAGTTCCGGAAGGGGCTGCGCATCGTCTTCGACGGCGAGCCGTATACGATCGTCGATTTCCAGCACGTCAAGCCCGGCAAGGGCGGCGCGTTCGTCCGCACCAAGCTCAAGCACATGCGCCAGGGCCGGGTCATCGACAACACGTTCCGATCGGGCGAGAAGGTGGAGCTGGTCGACTTCGAGGACAAGCACATGCAGTTCCTCTACAAGGACGACCGCTTCCACTTCATGGACATGGAGACATACGATCAGGTGTCGCTCTCGGAGGACGAGGTCGGCGACGCGGCCCTCTACCTCAAGGACAACACCGAGGTCGAGGTGCTCTACATCGACGGCTCGCCCGTGAGCCTCGAGCTCCCCAACTTCATCGAGCTGGCCGTGGCCCGAACCGATCCCGGCGTGCGTGGCGACACGGCGCAGGGCGGCACGAAGCCCGCCACGCTGGAAACGGGCGCAGTCGTCCAGGTCCCGCTCTTCCTCAACGAAGGCGACATCGTCAAGGTCGACACGCGCACCGGTGAGTACCTCGGACGCGTGGCGACGGCCGGTTAGCGATGCGCGTCAGCCGCCGGCCCGATTCGCAGGCCGCCACCGAGCTCGCCCGCCAGCTCGGCGCACTCATGCGGGAGCTCGACCTGGCCGAGATCGAGGTCAGCCTGGGCACCCTCAAGGTCCGCCTGCAGCGTCCCGGCGCCGCGCCAGCGGCGTACCCGGTTCCGATGGCGCCGGCGCCCACGCCGGCCGCGGGGCCAGTCGTCGACGTCGCCACCAGCGCCACGCTCGTCACCGTCGAGGCGCCGATGGTCGGAACGTTCTATCGCGCCTCGTCGCCGACGACCGAGCCGTACGTGCGGGACGGCGACGTCGTCAAGCAGGGCCAGGTCCTCTGCATCATCGAAGCGATGAAGCTCATGAACGAGATCGAATCGCAGGCCGCCGGCCGCATCGAGAAGATCCTCGTGGAGAACGGGCAGCCCGTGGAATATGGGCAGCCGCTGTTCCTGATCGAGCCCGCGGGCTAAGCCACCGTGCGGGTGTCTCGAGCCGGCTGGCTGATGATCGCGTCGGTGCCGCTCGTGGCCGGCGTGTTGCTCCTGGGCTGGCGTCCCCAGCCGACCGTCCCCGTCGATGAGCGCGCCTACGTCGCCACCACCGTCGCCGTCGGCGGCGGAGAGCGTGCCGCCGCGCTCCAGCTCTATGCCGCCGGGCAGTTCCCCGGAGCCTGCGAGCGCTTCAGCCGCGCGGCTGCCGACAATCCGAAGAGCCCGGTGTGGCGTCAGGACGTCGCGCGCTGTTTCGAAGCGTGGGGACGCGACGTGCTGAGGCAGAATCGGCCCGAGGAGGCGCTGCTGCTCTTTCGCCAGGGCCTGAAGGCGCTGCCCGACGATCCCGCGCTCCTCAAGGCCGCGGGCATCGCCGCGATCCACGGAGGGCGTCCGACCGAGGCCCTCGAACCGCTCGAACGCGCCACGGCCACCGAGGACGACGTCGAGGTGCGGCTGCTCCTGGCCCGGCTCTACGACCAGCGCGATCAGACCGACCTCGCGCTGGCTCACCTCACGGCGCTCCTCGCTCGTGAGCCCGGGCACGCGGCAGCGCGACGCCTGCTCGAAAAGATCGAGCGTGAGCGCCGCGTCGAAGCGGCGTTCCAGCGGGAGACGACGGAGCACTTCGTCGTCAAGCACCGAGCGGCCGGCGGTGAAGCGGTTCGGCCCGTCGTCCAGGCGCTCGAACGAGCATGGGAACGGGTCGGCGATCAGCTCGACTACCACCCGACCGAGCGCGTGACCATCGTCCTCTACGAAGGCGTCCAGTTCCACGACGTGACGCGGGTCCATGGGTGGGTGACGGGCCTGTACGACGGAAAGATCCGCCTGCCCCTCGGCACCGGCCTGCCGTCCGGCGCCGCGCTCGATCAGCTGGTCGTTCACGAGTACGCCCACGCTGCCATCCACGAGCTGTCGCGTGGTCGGACTCCGCGCTGGCTTCAGGAGGGACTGGCCCAGTACCTGGAGGGCGTCCGTGTCGATCCGCTCCTGCGCGGACCGGGTGGACTCACGCTCGGCGGCCTCGAAGCCCTCATCGGCGACCCTGACCCCGCCCGCGCGCGCGTCGGGTACGACATCGCCCTCTGGGTCACCGAAGATCTGGTGACCCGCGGTGGGCTCGCCTCCGTGCGCACCGTGCTGATGCGCCTCGGCAACGGTGACTCGATCGCGGCCGCGATGACCCAGGTCTACGGCATGCGCCTGGCCGAGCTCGAGTCCCAGTGGCGCAACCTCCTCGGCGGGTAGTGCGACATCACGCGCCCACGATGCCAGCGGCTTCGAAGCGACCGGAGCCTACGCGGTTGTACGTGAGGATCGCCGTGGCCGTGCGAAGCCGCAGCGGCGTCGAGGCGCGAGGCGAGCCTGCGTGGGACCGAGAACGAAGTGAGGCGAAGATAGTCGGAGCCGCCCGTGTTTCATAAGATCCTGATCGCCAACCGGGGCGAGATCGCCCTCCGCATCATCCGCACGTGCCGTGAGCTGGGCGTGCGTACGGTCATCGCCCATTCGACCGCTGACGCCCGCTCGCTGCCCGTGCGGCTGGCCGACGAGTCGATCTGCGTCGGGCCGAACGACGCGCGCTCGAGCTATCTCAACATCCCGTCGATCATCTCGGCGGCGGCCGTGACCGACAGCGAGGCGATCCATCCCGGCTACGGCTTTCTCGCCGAGAACCCCGCCTTCGCCGACATCTGCCGGGCGTGCGGGATCACCTTCATCGGGCCCTCGGCGGAGTCGATCCGGTTGATGGGCGATAAGGCCCAGGCACGCGAGTTCGCCAAGGCGGCCGGAGTGCCGGTCGTTCCCGGCAGCGAGCGGCCGCTCCAGGACGTGACCGAAGCGGTCGAGGTCGCCGACCGCGTCGGCTATCCCGTCATTTTCAAGGCCGCCGCCGGTGGCGGCGGGCGCGGCATGCGGATCGTCCGCGAGCGCGAGAGCGCCGCGCAGGCCTTCGCCGCCTGCGAGTCCGAGGCCGCGGCTGCCTTCGGATCGTCGGAGGTCTACTGCGAGAAGTACGTCGAGGAGGCGCGCCACGTCGAGGTGCAGGTCCTGGGCGACACCCACGGCATCCGGGTTCACCTCGGCGAGCGTGACTGCAGCGTCCAGCGGCGGCACCAGAAGCTCATCGAGGAGTCGCCCGCGCCGGCCCTCAAGCGGGAGACGCGCAACGGCCTGCACCGGGCGGCGCTGCTCGCCGCCACCGCGGTCAACTACGTGAACGCGGGCACCGTCGAGTTCCTCGTCGACGGCGGCGGCAACTTCTACTTCATCGAGATGAACACACGCATCCAGGTCGAGCACCCGGTGACCGAGATGGTGACCGGGCTCGACCTCATCCGTGAGCAGATCCGCATCGCCGCTGGCGAGCCCCTGGGCTACCGGCAGGACGCCATCCGCCTCGACGGCCACGCGTTCGAGTGCCGGGTCAACGCCGAGGATCCCGAGACCTTCGCGCCGAGCGCCGGCCGTGTGACCGCCTGGATCGCGCCCGGCGGCTACAACGTCCGCGTCGACAGCCACATGATGGCGCCCTACGACGTCCCGCCCTTCTACGACTCGCTGCTGGCCAAGGTGATCGTCTACGGCCAGGACCGCGCCGAGGCGCTCGATCGGATGCGGCGCGCGCTGTTCGAGACGACGGTGGAGGGCGTCAAGACGTCCATTCCCTACCTGCTCAAGGTCCTGAGCGATCCCGCGTTCGTGGAGGGCCGCTTCACCAGCGTCGACGGCCGCCGCCTGCACCCGTGAAGGATCCGCGCCTCTACGTGATCCTCGACCGTGCCGCGGCGCGCGGGCGCGATCTCCTGACGATTCTGGACGCGACGCTGGCCGGAGGCTGTCGCCTCGTTCAGCTCCGCGAGAAGGAGTGGCCGTCGGGACGCCTCCTGCCGATGGCCGAACGGCTGCGCGACCGCTGTCGCGCGGCGGGCGCGACGTTCATCGTCAACGACCGGCTCGACCTCGCGCTCGCCCTCGGTGCCGACGGCGTCCATCTGGGCCAGGACGATCTGCCCCCCGCGGCCGCGCGGCCGTTGCTCCGACCCGGGATGATCCTCGGCCTGTCCACGCACAGCCTCGAGCAGGCGCGGGCCGCCCAGGCCGCGGGCGCCGATTACGTTGCCGTCGGCTCGATGTTTCCCACCGGCACCAAACCCGACTTCCAGCTCGTCGGCCCCGAACTCATCGGGAAACTTCGCGGCGAGATCAGTGTTCCCCTGATCGGGATCGGGGGCATCACGCACGACAATGTCGCCCAGGTCATCCACGCGGGCGCCGACGGCGTGGCCGTCATCTCGGCGGTGTGCGCGGCGCCCGATCCGGAAGCGGCCACGCGCCGATTTCTCGGGGCGATCGAGAGCGCGCGTAACTTGACCACCACCCAACGTCGGTCGCTATAATGACGCGGCACAAACGTCGTGGCGTCCACAGCTCGACCGACTCCGCTGAGGAGGGGCTGCCGATGAGGAATTCCATCACTCGCTCGGTCGTTGGTGTCCTCGTCGTTCTCGCGCTCGCCGCGGTGCCGGCCGGCGCGCCCATTGCCCAGGGCAAAGGGACGATCAAGATCGCGTCTCAGAGCCCGCTCAGCGGCGGCCAGGCCGCGCTCGGTGAAGGGATCAAGCTCGGCGCCCAGCTCGCCGTCGAGAAGTTCAAGGGCCCGCTCGAGAAGATGGGCTTCAAGGTCGAGTTCGTGCCGTACGACGACCAGGCCAAGCCCGACGTCGGCGTCTCCAACAGCAAGAACATCATCGCCGACAAGGACATCCTCGCGATCATCGGGCATCTGAACTCGGGCGTGGCCATTCCGTCGTCCGAGGTCTACAAAGAAGTCAGCCTGGCCATGATCTCGCCGGCCAACACCAATCCCACCGTGACCGACCGCAAGTACACCAACGTCAACCGCGTGTGCGGACGCGACGACGTCCAGGGCGTGGTCGGCTCGGAGTTCGCGAAGAGCCTCAACGCGAAGACCGTCTACGTGATCCACGACAAGACGCCGTACGGCCAGGGTGTCGCCGAGTTCTTCCGCGACGACGCCAAGAAGAAGGGCCTCAACGTGCTCGGCTTCGAGGGCACCGAGGAGAAGTCGAACTTCGACCCGATCATCACCCCCATCCGGGCGCGCAATCCCGACCTCATCTACTTCGGCGGGATCTACGACCAGGGCGCGCCGTTCTTCAAGCAGGCGCGCGAGAAGGGCGTGAAGTCGAAGTTCATGGGGCCGGACGGCATGGATTCGTCCGACCTGGCCAAGATCGCGGGCAAGAACGTCGTCGGGATGTACTACACGTCGGCGGCGGGCCCGGCCTCGGCGTTGCCCAAGGCGAAGCAGTTCGTGGAGGACTTCAAGAAGAAGTTCGGCAAGAACCCCGAGCCCTACGCTGCCGAGGCCTACGATGCCGCGACGGTCGCCCTCAAGGCCATCGAAGCGGCGGCCAAGGGCGGCAAGGCGCCCAGCCGTGAGGACGTGGCGGTCGCCGTTCGCAAGGTGAAGCTGTCCGGCATCACCGGCGACATCGAGTTCGACGCCAAGGGCGATCGGAAGAAGGCGCTGTACTTCGTGCTCCAGGTCGACAGCGACGATCCGCAGAAGTGGGGCGACAACAAGATCGTGAAGCAGCTCGCGATCGCGCCCCCCAGCGCCTCGAAGAACTAGCGCCGGGCCACTGTCGGAGCGGGCCGGTCCGGCCGGCCCGCTCCGCATCCACCGCCCTCGCGCATGGACCTCCCGCTCCTCCTCGGCATCCTGCCCCAGGTCCTGCTCGACGGACTCATCCTCGGTTTCATGTACGCCCTCATCGCGCTCGGCTACACGATGGTCTACGGCGTCCTCGAGTTCATCAATTTCGCGCACTCGGAGATCTTCATCGTGGGCGCCTTCGTCGGCGTCGAGATCATGCTCGGGCTCAAGGGCGCCGGGATGCTCGACCGCCTGCCCTGGCCGCTCGTCCTGGTGCTGGTCCTCCTCGCGGGCATGGCGGCCAGCGGCCTGCTCGCGGTGACCGTGGAACGCGTCGCCTATCGCCCGCTCCGTCACGCGCCGCGCCTGATCCCGCTGATCTCGGCCATCGGGATCTCGTTCTTCCTGCAGGACGCGATCCGCCTCTTCGAGTCGCTCTGGCGCAACGCCTTCAATCTCGTCTACCCGACGATGGACGTGCTCAACGTGCGCTTCGAGCTGACCCAGACCATCGACGTCTCGGTGAAGTCGCTGGTGGTGATCGTGGCGGCGCTGGCCATGCTCGGCGTGCTGCACGTGCTGGTAAATCGGACCAAGATACCTTCCTCATCGGCGGGGCCATGGGCGGCGCGGCCGGCGTCTTGTTCGGCGTTCAGTACGGGCTCATCAATCCCTATACCGGATTCATCCCGGGGCTGAAGGCGTTCACGGCCGCCGTGCTCGGCGGCATCGGCAACATTCCCGGCGCCATGCTCGGCGGACTCGTGCTCGGGCTGCTCGAGGCGCTGGCCGCCTCGTATCTCTCGCTGCTGACCGGCGGCGCCTTCGGGGCAGAGTACAAGGACATCTTCGCGTTCTCCGTGCTCATCGTGATCCTGATCTTCCGGCCCAAGGGCCTGCTCGGCGAGGTCATCCGGGGCCGCGCATGATGCTGCATTCCGCGCTGGCCATCGCGGCGGTGGCCGTGTCGAGCACGGCGGTCGCGACGTTTCCCCGGTCGGTGCTGGCGTTCCTCGCCTTCCAGGGCGCGGTGCTCTTCGTCTATCTCGCGCGCGTCTCGCGCTGGCTGCGCGTCGGTCTGCTCGGCCTTGCCCTGCTGGTCCTCATGCCGTTGATCGGCGCGTACAACGGCTACTACCTCGAAGTGGCGACCCAGGTCGGCATCTTCGTGGCGCTGGCGTTGGGACTGAACATCGTCGTCGGCCTGGCCGGACTGCTCGATCTGGGCTACGTCGCGTTCTTCGCCGTCGGCGCGTACGCCTGGGCGATCCCCGGCTCCCCCCAGGGCAACGAGATCTTCGGCGGCGGCTTCCCCCTTCCGCCGTCGATGTTCTACCTCTTCCTGCTCGTCGGCCTCCTCGTCGCCGCCGGCGCCGGCATCCTCCTC